>Ga0307375_10000070_pt1 | contig 135656 bp, 135 predicted proteins | sample TR1MG_FD_202531 | JGI IMG/M metagenome (GOLD analysis project Ga0307375, IMG submission 202531) | Soil microbial communities from Risofladan, Vaasa, Finland - TR-1 | ecosystem: Environmental > Terrestrial > Soil > Coastal area > Acid sulfate soil | place: Finland: Risofladan, Vaasa... | reverse complement strand
GTGCTCTCATCCATAGGCTGCGCCTCTCGTCGGGCTTGCATAGAGTGACTATGCGCACCCTCCGATAGACGCATCCTATGGCGATAGCCCAATCTCGCTATCCAAAGTTTCTACGGCCCACGCTCCTGGATGCCCCAGGCCCTGTCGATCCGACCCACAAACATGCAGTGCGGCAAGCACTCTTCGACTGCGCTGCGCTCAGGACGAACGGGCTTTCGCACTGTTTGTCGGCACGATGCAGGATCAATAAGCCGGGCCCAACTGACGCAATACGTCATTTTGTGACGTTCTTGGCGTATCTGCGGCGGCTGCCTCGCTAGGCTCCCCTCCACTGCTTGCCATCAGCGCAGCCAAAATCAGGGCGGAGGCATCCATGCAGCTACTCACTCCAGTCATTGCGATGATACGTGCCCGCCGGCTTCGGCAGCAGTTCCGCGACATCGAGCGCAGCATCCAGGCTTTGCCGGTCCGCAACCGGGTCCGGCTCAGCACGCTGACCCTGCGCGAAATCGGCCAGGCCGCACGCAGCGATTTCCCTCACCTGTACGGCACCTCGCCGGAGTTGCGCTACCTGCCGTGGGGACTGGGCACCGACGCTGGCCATGAGCGCGCCCGCTCCGGCAATGGCGAAGTGGCACTGCGCGGCATCGCCTTGTGGCTGGCCGTGGCCTACCACGAAACCAAGAACTCGCCGCATGCGAACCTGCAGCCCATTCATCGCCAGGTGATGCAGTTGCTGCGCCAGTTGAAGGATGTGCACCACCAGAGCGACATCGCCGAAAGCTGGATGCAGTCTGGCGTAGCTGCCTGACCGGCAGGCTCCCAGGCAATCAGGTCGATGCCGCCCGACTCATTCGCAGACGGGCAGTTTCAACGTGTGCCCGGCCCGGATGCGGTGATGCTTCAGTCCGTTCATGTCGGCGATTTCCTGCACGCTCGAACAATGCAGTTTGCGCACGATGCTGATCAGAGTATCGCCCCGCCGTACCCGGTAGCGGCGTTCCCTGCGGGTGGCCGGCACATGCGCCGGCGCCGTAATCGCCGGCACCACCGCGTTGTGCAGATCCTGCGCGAGGATCGGCCAAGGGCCGTCGACACAGCGCGCTGCGTATACCTTCTCCAGCAGCCTGGGGACCTGCAATTGCGTGCCGGCCGGCTGGCTCACCTGGGGATCCAGACGCGCATTGAGATTGCGCAGGGTGCGGAACCAGCCGTCATCCATGCCCCTGGCCGAGCCCAGGCACACGGTCAGTTCGGACAGTGATGCCGGCCGTTTCAGCACGATCGAACCGGGCCTGCCGTCGACCCTGGGAAACTTCAGGTTGTAGCTGTCCGGATGCAGGAACAGCCATGCGGCGGCCAGCACCGCCGGCACGTATGCGCGGGTCTCCTGCGACAGCTGGTCGTAGATGCGCGGGTCGTAGAAGCTCACCGAGCTGTCGTCCCCCACCAGCCGGCGCATGCGGCCCTCGCCGCCGTTGTAGGCAGCGATGGTGAGTTCGAGGTTGTTGTTGAAAATTTTCAACTGCTCGTTGAGGTACGCGGCATTCGCCTTCGCCGATGCCGCCGGGTCGAAGCGCATGTCGAATCCGTTTTCGGTACCCAGCCCGAAGCGCAGGCCGGTGGTATACATGAACTGCAGCGGGCCGGCCGCACCCGAGCGCGACACCGCATTGACCTTGCCGCCGGATTCCTTGGCCATGATGCCGAACAACAGGGCCTCGGGCAGATCCGCCTTCTTGTACTGCGGCCACATCTGGTAGCGCAGATATTCGTAATTGACGTAGGCCGCCATCAGGTTCGGACGCCGCCATGTCAGCCAGTCCTCCAGCGCTACCTTGACCGGGCCGTTCATGGCGATCAGCTCGGACAGCTTCTGTCCGCGCAGCAGGATGACGCTGCGCTGCGCCTGCGGCAGGCTGGCTGCGCCGGTCCTGCCGGCGGCGAGCGCTGCTTGCGACGCGTCGACGTCGCCGCTCAGATTCAGGTTATCGTCGAAATCGCCGTCCTTCAGGCGCAGCAGATGGTCGAATACCGAGTAGAACCGCTGCGGCTCGCAACCTGCCGTCGTGCCGCACTGCGCTGCCGCCTGCTTCAACCGGTCGAGCGACTGCACAAGGGTTCGTTGCGACGCCTGCCGATTGCCGGCGCGCGCCTGCAGCAGCGCGGTCTCGTAGTCCTTGCTGGCCTGGTCGAGCTGGCCGTAAAGCGCGTTGAGCGGCACCGACGGTTTGGCGCCGCCACCGCTGGCGCAGCCGGCAAGCAAGGCCAACGCCACCGCGAGCGAAGCCAGAGGCAGGGAACGAACAGCAGCACACAACGACATCACCGGCTTCACCCGCGTAAAACGCCCACCATAGCCTGCACAGCGCGCCGACTCAATGAACCCGCTTCGTGGCGGCATCGCGAACGACGCGTCCGGGATCGCTACAATCGGCCGAAGCCAACGGAAGCACGCCATGACCGCGATCCCGATCGAGCGCAACCGCAGCGCCAGCCCGAATCCACGTGACGACAGCCGCCGCCGGGTCGCGATCGAGGCGGTCGGAACGCAGAGGGTGCACACGCCCGGCATCGTCAGCCACGAGCGTTGAGCGGAGCATTGCCGTCATGCCCAAAATCGAACTGATCGATACCCGCTTGCCGCTGTCGCAGCAGCTGCCGGGTGCCCTGCGCTACCCGCTGCGCGCCAGTGCGCTGCCGGGCCTGGTGGCATTCACGCTTGCCCATTACCTGGCGCTGCTGCCGGTCGCCGGCTTGTTTCTGGAGCTGGTGATCTGGGCAGCCACCTACATGTACGCGCTCGAATGCCTGCGGCATACCGCCGACGGCTTTGCCATGCCGCCGGAATTCGCCGAGCCCGGCCATGGCGGCTGGGCGCTGGTGGCGATCCTGCTGTGGTCCACCGTGCTGACCCTCCTGGTCAAGCTGAACTTCGGCGGCGGCACCTGGCTCATCACCGCGCTGATGGCGGTCAGCCTGCCTGCCATCGCGATGTCGCTGGCGCTCGATGGCAGCGTGTGGCACGCATTGAATCCGCTCACCTGGGCGCAGGTGATGTCGCGCTTCGGGGCGCGTTACCTGCTGCTGATCGGCGTGCAGGTGCTGATCGCACTGGTCCTGGGCATGGCGCAGATCGCTTTCCAGTCGACGCTGCCCCGGGTGGTCTCGATGCCGCTGTTCTACTTCGTGGCCACCTACGCCACGATCTTCAACTTTCATCTGATGGGCCTGCTGATCCACCTGCGCCATGAGCATTTCGGCCTGCAGCCCGAGGCGCACCGACTGGCGCAAGACATCCATCAGGATGCCGACCAGCAACTGCTCGACCGCGTGGAAGAACTGGCCACCGACGACCCGCCGGCGGCGCTCGACCTGCTGGTGCCGCGCCTGCGCGACAGTGCCGCGCCGGCCAGCCTGCATCTGGCCTATCGCCGGCTGCTGCAACGGCAGGGCCGCACCGATGCCCTGCTGATCCATGGGCAGATCTGGATGGCGGCGCTGATCGCCCAGGGCGAATCGCGCCGTGCCCTGGGTGTGCTGCAGGAGTGCAGCGGGCTCGATGCCGACTTCATCCCCGACGATCCGCGCACCTGCGGCGAGCTGGCCAACCTGGCGGCGCGCCTGGGCATCAACCGGATCACGTTGAAACTCTGCCGCGGCTACCTCGCGCATTGGCCGCGCGACAGGGACGCCCCGCACTTTGGCCTGCTGGCCGCGCGCCTGCTCAGCGAGCACACCGACCAGCATGCCCAGGCCCTGCAGTTGCTGGAGCAGCTGGCCGCCGACTGGCCCGACCATCCGCTGCGTGCCGACATCGATACCCAGCGGCAACGCCTGGTGGATATGCTGTGAGCCGCTGGCGCCCGCCCTCGCCCAGCTCCACCGCGATCATCACCCGCGAAGGTTTCGAGCGGCTGAAGGCCGAGCTCGACTACCTGTGGCACACCTTGCGACCGGAAGTGGTCAAGGCCATCACGGCCGCTGCCGCCGAAGGCGACCGCTCGGAAAACGCCGAATACATCTACCGCAAGAAACAGCTCGCCGAGATCGACCGCCGCGCGCGCTACCTGACCAAGCGCATCCCTTCGCTCAAGGTCGCCGATGGCGCCCCCAGCGATCGTAATCTGGTGTTCTTCGGCGCCCGCATCGAGCTGGAGAACGTCGATACCGGCGAGATCGTGCATTACCGCATCGTCGGCCCCGACGAGACCGATGCGAAACAGGGCTGGATCAGCATCGACTCGCCGATCGCACAGGCCGTGTTGAAGAAGCGCGTGGACGACGAGTTCGCCGCCGAGCTGCCGGGCGGGCCGGTGCGGTTCGCGGTGGTGGCAGTGGATTACGGGTAGGCCTGCATCGAATCCCGATCGCCCGGAACTCAAACCGACCCGGATACGTCAGAACGAGCCTCCGCGTGCCATGCCGCTTTCGTCTGGATGGAACTTTGCTCAGGGCTGCGCTTGCGCGCGGCTCGAGGGAATCCCGCATCACCGGTCTCGGCACTCGTAGGAGCGCCCCCTGTGCGCGAACCGCCGCGTCCCCGCATCGTGTTTTCGCGCACAGGGTGCGCTCCTACGCAAACCATCGAGACGCTGAGTCGTGCTGCCCAGGCAACGGGCTATCGGGTGATAGGTTGAACTGGCTGCCGCGTGGCGACAAGGCCGATTCCATTGCCGCCGCTCACCGCACAGGGACTGTCTCAGCGCGACCACGATTCGTGCCCGTAGACGATGCGCCAACCTTGCGGCAGTTTTCGCCAGACGTAGGTCACGACGAAGGTTCCCCTGCCGATCTTGCCGTCGGGCGTCGTACGGCGCGACGACAGCGCTTGCGTGGTCACGACGACATCGGCACCCAGCAGCATGAATTCGCTCTTGCCAAGCGGTGTGTACACGACATCGGTCCTGCCGCTGCGCCACCACTTCAACTGCTGCGCGTGCAAGGCATCCCAGCCGTGGATGACTTCGCCATTGAACACAAAGACCAGGCCCGTCTGGTGGAGAAACGGCAGCATGAAACGTTCCGTGTCATGCGCATTCGCGGCGCGCTGCATGCCGTCCCACAGCGGCTGGATCTGCCGCTGCGCAAGCGACGGCACAGTGCCCGCGCTGGCCATCGCCGCGAACAGGACGCAGGCACAAGCCACGAAACCAAGCATCAACTTCATCGGCATCATCTTCGTGGGCATCATCTTCATCGCTGATCTCCTTCGCCGATTTTCGTGGACCGGCGTGGTGCCGCGCAGGCCGCGGCTGCCATCATGCCGTGCAGCGTCAACAACGATACCTTCCGCGATTCATTGGGAGCGGCCTCTTGTTTTGGATCGCCTACACTGCAGGGCCAGGCCCACACGACGATTCGCGATGAAGCACAGCCCCGACGAGCCCCTGCTGTTTCAATGCAACATCTGCGATCGGGAAAACCAGATCCCGCTCGCGGCATTGACGCGCGATGATCCCTCCTGCAGCAAGTGCGGATCGGCAATGCGGATGCGCTCGATCATCCATATCCTCACCACCGAGTTGTTTGGCAAGAGCCTGCGCCTCTCGCAGATTCCATGGCGCCCGGACCTGACCGGCATCGGCTTGAGTTGCTGGGAAGGCTATGCCAAGGCGCTGTCACGCCACCTGGCTTATCGCAACACGTTCTATCACCGGAAACCGCAACTCGACATCACCCATATCGAGCCGGCGATGGAAGGCACGCTGGATTTCGTCATTTCCACGGACGTGTTCGAGCATGTCGAGCCGCCTGTCGCGGTCGCCTTCGAAAACGCCCGCAAACTGCTGAAGCCCGACGGTGTGTTCATTTTTTCCGTACCCTTCACCCACCCCGGCATCGAATTTCAACCCGTCCTGGAACACTTCCCCGACTTGCACGACTACCAGATTCTGCCGGCGGACGGCCATTTCAGACTCAAGAACACGACCCGGACCGGGGAAATCCAGTATTTCGATGATCTGGTATTCCACGGCGGCCCCGGCAGCACACTCGAACTGAGGGTGTTTTCCGAGTGGTCGATCATCGACGCGATGACCCGGGCCGGGTTTGCCGATATCACGATCTACAGCGGGTCGGATCTGCGTCACGGCATCCATTGGCCGCAGCCATGGTCTGTACCCATGGCCGCGCGGGTTCGCCCGGAAAACCGCTGACGTCGATGCCCCCTCATCTTTCATTTTCGATGCAAGTCGCCGCCTGCCGCGCTATCGCGCCGCGTGCATGCGCTTGATGCGGATCGTGCTGCCGCCCACATAGGTCACCACGAAGGTCGAGCCTTAGTGCGTCTGCGACTGCACCCGTATCGGGTCGGCTTTTTCGGCCGCCGCAAGTTCCGAGCGGTGATAGGCCGCGAGCACGCCTTCGGGAATCAGGGTCAGCGGCGGGCTGATGCGCTCGAAATCGGTGAAACGGCCGCCACATTGGTCGCAGTCGCCGCCGGAAAGATAAGGGAGTCGCTTCAGCCAGATGAAGTACTTGTTCTCGTGCTTGATCCATATCCGGTTGTCGCTACCCTGCACCCACGTCGCCGCGCCGCCGGCGTTCCACACACGCACGATGCTGGCCCGGCTGCAATCGGCCGAGGCGCATTCCTGCAGCACCAGGTATTCGTCCTCCGCCAGACGAATGGGCTGGACACTGAGGATGTCGTCCTGAACCAGGGCCTGCGCGGGGAAAACCACGAACGGCATGCGCGGGTCGACCTTGAAATCGCCCGAAATGACATAGCCGCCATGCTGCGAGGTATACGGCGCGGTCACCGACACGGCCGGCAGGTTGACCTGCGCCGATGCCGGGATGCTCAAGAGACTCGCATAGAGCCCGGTCGCCATGTATCCGGCCAGTGATCTTTTCATCTCAACGCCTGTCGATCTCGGGTCCTGTGGGTCAAGGGGCACCTTCATGGTCGAGAATTGACTTGATTGGAAGTCTGTATGTCTCGTGATTCGTGGAACAAAACTATGCCGGCATTGCCGAAAGGGGCGTTCTCAACAGCCTGCTAGGACAACAGCCCAATACTCAGCTTCCCCGGCGCCGAGCGAGCGCAGCGAGTGAAGCGTCCGGTGGATGCGTTGGTTGGGCCGCACGTTACTACTTGCGCTGCTGGGCATACAGAGCCTTGGCCGCCTCCTCCCAGTGTGCGCCGTCGAAGTGCCGCACTGGAAGAGATGAAAGGTCTACGCCATCAATGCACCGAACGTTTACTACCCACCTGGCTGGATCAAGGCGAGGGCGGGAGAACGGATGGACGCCACAGTGCCGACAGAAGTAGTGCCTGGCCGTCTTCGTGTTGAACTGGTAGAGCGTCAACTCCTTTTCGCCCGCCGTGATGCGCAGACTGGAATCCGATGCTCCGTGCCAAAGCGCGCCCACGCGCCGACACAAGGAGCAATTGCATTCCATGACGTAGTCCAGAGTCGCATCGAGTTCGAAAGCGACTCGGCCGCAATGACAAGAGCCTTGATAAGTGTGCCGTCCGTTCATTTTTGGGCTCCACGTTGGAGTTGAGCAGTGCGCGGTTTTTCGCGCAGATGCGGTTGGTCGCCATGTCAGGTTGATGCTGCAAGCTCTGCGCGTGCCGACGCAATTACTCGGATGGCAGAACGCATCAAGAGCAGCACGAGGCAAGATGCCACCGCAATGTCTGGCCAACCACTGCTGGTGAGCCAGACTGCACCGGCAGCAACGAAGACGGAGAGATTCGACGCGATGTCGTTGCGGGAACACTCCCATACCGAACTCATATTCACGTCTTCATGCCTATGGCGCCACAAAAGCAAAAGGCAAAGAGAATTCGCAGCAAGACCGAGAAGGCTGAAGATACCCATGACCTCGAAAGTGGGGACGGATGGCGCGAGCAACTTGGACACGATTTGCGCGGCCACGGCGCAAGCCGCAAGGAAAATAAGCCCGCCCTTGAACAAAGCCACTTTAGCTTTGGCAGCGCCACCCCTGGAAACCGCGTAAATGCTGAGACCATACGTCAATGCGTCACCGAGGTTGTCAAGGCTGTCGGACAGGAGCGCGGAAGACTTTGCATAAAGGGCCGCGACAACAATGACGAAGAACATTACCGCGTTGATAATGAGAACGACCTGGAGGGTTCCTCGCTGCCTATTGCGCAATGCGTCCAGCGAACATCCGCTATCGCAACAACCACTCATGGCAAGGCCCTCGGCTGGAAAGCTTTATTGTGACAAGATACCGGGCTAATGAGCCGTCCCGTGACGTCGAGCAACGCTTGAGTCAAGCAGCGGTATAGCCATCCGCCTGGAAACGTCAGACGGCTGCAACGCGGTGTGCCGGGACGGACTGTCGGCTCGGACGAACACACAACGTTGAATAACCGCCATCGACAAAACATCAGATCTAGAAGGCCGAAGGCTTGATTTAACTACCTCCATTCCGTTAAATCGCGGCGGCGGCGAAGCCGTCCACCTTGAATGGTTAGACATAAATTAACGACGCCCAGTGTGTGCGTGAAGCATATGCAGGAGATTGTTTCTATCGCTTGGCTTGCGCGATGCCATCTCAAACTCCTCTTTACTCATGTTGTACATGCCGATCGTCTCTGAGTCAGCCCCCTCTAACCAGATGAAGTTCCAGTCGTCGTCCAATCGCTCAGCAGATTTAACTATTGTGAACTCAATCAATCCAAACTGGTGGGGCTTTCCCATGCGAACTACGAGGCAACTGACATTGTGAAAGCTCCTGTCAGATGGCTCTGTTTGGACGGCAATATTGAAACCTCCCCGGTCCTTCACACTTGGAAAGACAATGCCATCAGCGCCGACTCTCGAATAGATTGATTGGGCTAGCGCGCGGCTGAACATGTATCCGCTAGCTGAGGCATCAGTATCCGCAAGGACACTCGCGAAGAACTTGTCGATGTAGAGTTTCTTCAAAGCCTCTTGACGGGGCATGGCGTTTATAATCTTTGCGATAGCCATCTCAGGATCCCGGCCAGCGAAGTGCATGTATCCATTCTTTTGCACGTTCGCGTACTCGCCGATGACTGCAAGCCGGATCGGGGACTCGTTCTTAATTCGAAACCCCGCTAGCTGTACTAACTGCCCCTCCATTGCGCCAACCTCAGCGAGAGCCGTTTCTTTACGTGCGGCGATGTAGAAACAGGGGGCGCCACGATCATTCAGTCTCCCCTGTCTAGCAAGCTCGGGCGACGGATAGTCGAGATCAGAAATGTTTGGATAGACCTCGCTATCTATAAGTCTGGCGCGCCAGAACATGCTGCCGCGACCGAACTGAAGCGACAGGATCTCGTATTCTTTGAAAAGCGGCTCTACGACATCACAAAACGCTGACCCGGACTCGCTCGAGAGAGCCTGATGAAAGATTCTTTCACAGTCATCGAGAGTCATGATGCTCATGTCTAACTCAAAGCCGATTTCAAAGTGCAATGTAAACCTGCAGCCTAATTTCGCCGTTTCCCCAAAATGGGAGACAAGGACGGCATCGTTTCATGGAGTTGGCAAGGTGGCAAGTGGCTGTGCTGCCTCGACGACGCTGAAGTTGCTCGACCAGTTGCGCGCGCATGCGCCGGCTCGGCATGACCACGCGCAATGAGCAAAAGTGCGGAGCGAGCCTACTCCGGCTATCGGACGGCTTCGCCCGCAACCCCTTGAAGGCACTGGATGACTCGCTTCGCTCGCCCCTCCGAGGCCATCCTTCGGATGTTCTGCGCGCTGCGCGCTTGTCCGGCTTGACCAGCCCTTCGGCTGTTGAAAGCCGCCGGATTGACGAGCAGAAGCTTGTTCGGACGTTCCCAAGCCCCCCTCAACAAACCCACGCCCCCGGATACTCCCGCCCCGCCCGCTTCGGCTGATAACACACCGCCGTGCGATGAAACGCCTCATCGGCATTGCCCGCATGCCAGCCGGGAATACCCGACAGCGGCAATGGCCGCAGTTCCAGGGGATCGTTCAACAGCCGGCTCGCGGCGATGGCCTGGGCGCAGATCGCGCGGACTTTGGCGATCTCGATGTCATGTGCCGACTGGAAGACCAGCGCCTTGCCGACCAGCAGTTTGTCGGGGTTCAAGGCCAGCTCCAGCAGGGCGTGGCCGAACAGATCGACCCGGATCGCGCCGTCGAGCCATGCCTGGCGCTGCCGCCAGAACAGGCCGTGCCAGTCGTGCGCGTCCCATGGCGCGAGCAAGGCCGGGTCGCGCAGCACGACGATGACGCCGCCTTCGTCGAACTGGGTCAGCGCGTCTTGCGGGCGCGAGCGCTGCTTCGGACCCATGCGGGCGATTTCGGTTATCTGGCGCCGGTTCAGTGCCTGCTTGAGCGCGGAATGGCGCAGCCAGACCAGGGCGTTGAGCAGGTCGTGCCAGCTGCCTGCGCGGGTGGCGATATCGCCGCGCTCGGCGATGCGCTGTTCGTAGTGCAGGCCGTCGGCCAGCAAGGCCGGGGTCTGCGCCACGAAGCGGTGTTTCGCATCGTCGGGAAGACAACGGTTGAGTTGCCCGATGGACGGCCAGGCGGAGTCTTCGAGCAGTGCGGCGTAGTCGCGCCAGGCCGCCAGCGGCAGTCGCCCGAACACCGCCGGATCGACTGCCTCGCGCGACGGCGCCCGGTAGCGCATGGCCTCAGCCGGCGAGGCGAGCGTGCAGGTCGTGTTCGTCGGCGCTTTCCACCACCACGTCCACGAACTGGCCCGGTTTGAGCTTCTGGCCGTCGGCCGGATTTCGCCAGGAAACATGCACGCTGCCGTCGATCTCCGGCGCGTCGGCGGCGGAGCGCGCCACGGCGCCATGGGCGCCGGCCTCGTCGATCAGCACGGTGATGGTGCGGCCGATCTTGCGCTGCAGCTTGGCGGCGGAGATTTCCGCCTGCACCGCCATGAACTGTTCGAGCCGATCCTCCTTCAACTCCTCGGACACCGGGTCGGGCAGCTCGTTGGCCTTGGCGCCGTCCACGGGCGAGTACGCGAACGCACCCACGCGGTCGAGTTCGGCCTCGCGCAGAAAGTCGAGCAGTTCCTCGAACTCGGCGTCGGTCTCGCCGGGAAAGCCCACGATGAAGGTGCTGCGGATGGTCAACTCGGGCACCAGCTTGCGCCAGTTGTTGATGCGCTCCAGCGTCTTGTCGATGTTGCCGGGGCGCTTCATCAACTTGAGGATGCGCGGGCTGGCGTGCTGGAACGGGATGTCCAGGTACGGCAGCAGTTTGCCGGCGGCCATCAGCGGCATCAGCTCGTCCACGTGCGGGTACGGGTAGACGTAATGCAGGCGCGTCCACGCGTCGAGTTCGGACAGGCCTTCGCACAGTTCGGTCATGCGCGTGCGATACGTCCTGTCGCGCCACGGGCGCTCGGCGTATTTCAGGTCCACGCCGTAGGCGCTGGTGTCCTGCGAGATCACCAGCAGCTCCTTGACGCCGCCCTTGACCAGCCGCTCGGCTTCCAGCAGCACCTCGTCGACCGGACGCGACACCAGGTTGCCGCGCATCGAGGGGATGATGCAGAAGCTGCAACGATGATTGCAGCCTTCGGAGATCTTCAGGTACGCGTAGTGTTTCGGCGTGAGCTTGATGCCCGTGTCCGGAATGATGTCCAACAACGCATTGCGCTTCGGCGGCAGCGCGGTGTGCACCGCGGTCATCACGCTGGCGTAGTCCTGCGGGCCGCTGATCGACAGCACGTCCGGATACGCCTCGCGGATCAGCCCTTCGCGCTTGCCCAGGCAACCGGTGACGATCACCTTGCCGTTCTCGTGCAGCGCCTCGCCGATCGCATCCAGCGACTCCTGCACCGCCGCGTCGATGAAGCCGCAGGTGTTCACCACCACCGCGTCGGCGGCGCCGTAGCTGGGCACGATCTCGTAGCCCTCGACCTTGAGCTGGGTGAGGATGCGCTCCGAATCGACCAGCGCCTTGGGGCAGCCGAGGCTGACGAAACCGATCTTGTGCGCTGCCTGGGGCATGGGTCTGGGTTACCGTGAAAACGTATGCGGAAACAGCCGATTATACGGGATGTGGCGTGCCTGTCCGGGTCAAGCTCTGGATTCCCGCCACCGCGGGAATGACAATGATGGGTATCGCTTTCAAGAAAGGAGCAAACGACATGAACCCTGGGGTCGGATGTCGTACGGCGGCGGCACTGCTGCTTGCGGTCACGCTGGGCATGTTCTCCATGGCGCGGGCGGAGAACCAGGCACCCTGCCCCGGCACGGAAACGGTGAAAACGTCGTTCCGGTTCGACACGCTGGTGTCGCGCCTGAAAACGGCGATCGCCGCCAACAAGATGGGTCTGGTGGCGCAGGCGAGCGCGAGCCAGGGCGCCGCCGGCCGCGGCATCAAGATCCCGGGCAACGCGGTGCTCATGGTGTTTCGCAACGACTATGCCGTGCGCATGCTGGCGGCAAGCGTGCCCGCCGGGATCGAAGCGCCGCTGCGCCTGTACGTCACGGAAAATGCCGACGGCACGGCGAGCATCACCTATCGCCACCCGAGCGCGGTATTTGCTCCCTACGGCAGCGCCAGGCTGGACGCCATGGCCAGGGAGCTCGACCCGGTCTTCGCGAAGATCGTGAGCGACGCCGCCCGCCAGCGGCAGTGAGCTGCTCATCCTCCATACTGCCTGGAATCACCCTTTCCCCTCAGGAGTCCCGTCATGGGCCAGCACATCAACATCCCCACCAGCGGCACGCAGTGCATCGGCGCGTATCTGGCCCGCCCGCAAGGCCAGCCGAAGGGCGGCATCGTGGTGATCCAGGAAATCTTCGGCGTCAACGCGCACATGCGCAGCGTCGTCGACCGCTTCGCCGAGCACGGCTACACCGCGATCGCGCCGGCGTTCTTCGACCATCTGGAAACCGGGGTGGAGCTGGGTTACGACGAGGCCGGCTTCGCCAAGGGACGGCAGCTGGTCGGCGAACTGGGGCTGGAGCGTGCGCTGGAAGACGTCGCCAGCGCGGCCGAGGCGATTGCATCGGCCGGCAAGATCGGCACGGTCGGCTATTGCTGGGGCGGCACCGTGGCGCTGCTGGCGGCATTGCGGCTGGGATTGCCGTCGGTGAGCTACTACGGCGCACGCAACCTGCCGTTCCTGCACGAGAAGCCGAAGGCGCCGGTGATGTTCCACTTCGGCGAGAAGGATCAGCACATCACGCCCGAGATGGTCGCCAAGCACCGCGAGCTGCTGCCGCAGATGGAAACCTTCACCTACCCGGCCGACCACGGCTTCAATCGCGATGTCGGCGCCAGTTACCACGAGCCCAGCGCGAAGCTGGCATTGGAGCGCACGCTGGCTTTCCTCGACACGCATCTGGCCGGCGCGTGAGCCGCGATGCTTTCGCGCTCGACCCGCGGCTGGCCGCCGACACCGTCGCGGTCATCGGCCTGCCGCTGTGCGATGTGCGGCTGATGAACGACGCGCGCTATGCGTGGCTGATCCTGGTGCCGCGCCGCGCCGGTCTGGTCGAGGTCGCCGACCTGCCCGACGATGAACAGATGACGTTGTGGCGGGAAGCGAACCGCGCCAGCAAGGCGCTGCGCGCGGTGGCGCCGTGCGACAAGCTCAATCTGGGTGCGCTGGGCAATATCGTGCGCCAGCTGCATGTGCACGTGGTCGCCCGCTGCGAAGGCGATGCCGCCTGGCCGGGACCGGTGTGGGGCCACGGCCGCGCGCAACCGTATGCCGAGGCCGGCCTGCGCGCGCGGCGGGATGCGCTGCGCCAGGCGCTGGCCGACACCACGGCATAGATCGGTCATGGCGCAGGACATCGGGTTCGAAGCGCTCGCCGAAGACGCCCTGCTGCTGCGTTTCGGCGAGCGCATCGACAGCGAACTGAATGCCCGCGTGCAGGCCGCCGCCGCGCGCCTGCACCAGCGCCTGCCGCAACTGGAATGCGTGCCCGCGTATGCCAGCCTGCTGCTGCGCTTCGACCCGTCGAGCTGGGCCGCAGACGACGACGCGCCGCATCGGCACCTGCAGGACGCCGTGAACGCGGTGCTTGGCGAAAACGGCACGATCGTCGCGACGCCGCGCGAGCAGGTCATTCCAGTGTGCTATGGCGGCGAGTACGGGCCAGACTTGGCCGACGTCGCGGCCCACTGCGGGCTGGCCGCGGATGCGTTGATCGCCCGCCACACCGCCGCCGACTACCGCGTGGCGATGCTCGGTTTCGCGCCGGGCTTTCCCTATCTGCTCGGGCTCGATCCGCAACTGGCGGTGCCGCGCCGCCATGATCCGCGCCAGCGCGTGCCGGCCGGCAGCGTGGCGATCGGCGGCAGCCAGACCGGTATCTATCCCGAGGTGCTGCCGGGCGGCTGGCAGCTGATCGGGCGCACGCCGCTGCGCCTGTTCGACGCGACGGCCCGCCCTCCGTCGCTGCTGGCGGCCGGTGATCGCGTGCGCTTCCAGGCGATCGACGAAGATAGCTTTCGCCAGCTCGCCGCGGCCGAGCCGCGATGAGTGTCAGCGTGCTCAAGCCGGGGCTGCTCAGCAGCCTGCAGGATGCCGGACGCCCCGGCCATGCCGCGCTCGGCGTGGGTCGCGCCGGTGCGATGGACGGGCCGGCCTGGCAACTGGCCAATGCGCTGGTCGGCAACGGCCGCGGCGAGGCCGCCATCGAATGCACGCTGCTCGGCCCCAGCCTGCGTTTCGAGCAGGCCGCCGTGATCGCGCTGACCGGCGCGGCGATCGCCGCCCACGTCGGCAACCAATCGATCCCGCTGTGGACCACCTGCCGGCTGCCGGCCGGCAGCGTGCTGCAGCTGGGCGGCATGACCCATGGCAGCCGCGCCTATCTGGCGGTGCGCGGCGGTTTCGACGTGGCGCCGATGCTGGGCAGCCGCAGCAGCGACCTGCACGCGCGGCTCGGGCACCAGCACGGCCGTGCATTGCGCGCGGGCGACGTATTGCCGATCGGTGCCGCCGAACCCCTGCGCGGGCCGGCGCTCGGCGATGCGGTGCGGCCGTTGCAGTGGAGCATCAATCCGCAACCGTGGTTCGATTTCGGCGGGCGTACGCTGGCGCTGCTGCCCGGCAGCCACGGACATCTGCTGGATCAGGCCTCGCAGCAGTTGCTGCATGGCGCAGAGTTCATCCTGAGCAAGGACAGCAACCGCACGGCCAGCCGTCTGGATGGCCATACGCTGCACCTGCGCGAACCGCTGGAACTGATCTCCGAGGCGACGCTGCCGGGCACCCTGCAGCTGCCGCCGTCGGGCCAGCCGATCGCCCTTCTGGCCGAGGCGCCGGTGACCGGCGGCTACCCGCGGATCGGCCAGATCGCCGCGGTGGACCTGCCGCATCTGGCGCAACGCCGCCCGGGCGATGCCGTATGCTTTCGCTGCAGCACACTCGACGAGGCGCTGACGCGGCTGGCCGCACGCCAGCGTCGGCTGGGCCACCTGATTAACGCGATCGCACAGCGACTGGAGCATGCCTGAATGAAGCAGCCCAAATGAAACATCCCGCATGAACCGCATCGATCTCAATTGCGATCTCGGCGAATCCTTCGGCGCCTGGCGCATGGGCGAGGATGCCGCACTGCTGGCGCTGGTCAGTTCGGCCAACATCGCCTGCGGCTTCCATGCCGGCGATCCGGACATCATGCGCCGGACGGTGGCGCTGGCGGTCGCGCACGGCGTGGCGATCGGCGCGCATGTCGCGCTGCCCGATCTGCAAGGCTTCGGCCGCCGCGAAATGGCGGTGACGCCTGCCGAGGTCCATGCGCTGACGCTGTACCAGATCGGCGCGCTGCATGCATTCGCCTGCGCCGCCGGCACCCGGCTGGCGCATGTCAAACCGCATGGCGCGCTGTACAACATGGCCGCGCGCGATACCGCACTGGCGCAGGCGATCGCCCGCGCCGTGCACGATTTCGATCCGCAGCTGCGGCTGTTCGCGCTGGCCGGCTCGGCCTTGATCGACACCGGCAAGGCGCTCGGCCTGGCGGTGGCGGCCGAGGCGTTCGCCGATCGGCGTTACCGCAGCGACGGCTCGCTGCAGCCACGTGGCGAAGCGGGCGCGGTGATCGAGGATGTCGAACAGGCCACGGCGCAGGCGCTCGCCATCGCCCGCGATGAGGCCGTGCCAACCGCCGACGGCGGCAGCCTGCGGCTGCACGCCGACACCCTCTGCCTGCATGGCGACGGCGCCCACGCGGCGCAGTTCGCCCGCGCCGTGCGCGATGCGCTGAACGCGGCCGGACTGCGCATCGCCGCGCCGGGCGTGGCGTGATGCCCCACTCCCCCATCCCATCGAGGTGTGCATGAACTACTGGCCCCTGCTCGGCGTCGCGGTGATCGTGGTCGGCTTCGTGCTGCGCTTCAATCCGGTCCTGGTGGTGGTGACGGCCGCGCTGAGCAGCGGCCTGCTGGCCGGGCTGTCGGTCCCTGCTCTGCTGGCGCTGCTGGGCAAAAGCTTCGTCTCCAGCCGCATGCTGCTGATCTTCGTGCTGACCCTGCCGGCGATCGGCCTGCTGGAGCGCGCCGGCCTGCGCGAACACGCGCAACGCTGGATGGCCCGACTGCAGGGACTGACGCTTGCACGGTTGCTGGTCGGCTATCTGCTGTTGCGCCAGTTGCTGGCGATGCTGGGCCTGACCGGCGTGGCCGGTCCGGCACAGACGGTGCGGCCGCTGCTGGCACCGATGGCCGAGGCGGCGGCCGAGAAGATCCTGCCGACGCTGGACGATGCCGATCGCGACGAGTTGCGCGCGATCGCAGCGGCCACCGACAACATCGGCCGCTTTTTCGGCGAGGACGTGTTCATCGCGCTGGGCGCGGTGCTGTTGATCCAGGCGTTCTATGCGCAGCACGGGATCGAGCTGTCGCCGCTGGCGATCGCCATCTGGGCATTGCCCACGGCGATCGCCGCGTTCGCGATCCAGTCGGTACGGGTATGGCTGTATCAACGCCGCCTGCAGCAACGCGCCGCCGACGATCGCCGCAAGGCGGTGGACTGACCATGCTGCGCATCGAATATGCCTACTGGCTGATTGCCGCATTCCTGATCTACACCGGCCTGCGCAACCTGCGCGACCGGCACCTGTGGCATGCGGCGTTCTGGGTGGTGCTGGGTGCGCTGTTCGGCGGCGGCGATGCGATCCTGGCGCAATCGGCGGCGGGCCATACGCTGCCGGCGCAACTGGGCGGTGTCGGGGTGATCGTGCTGGCGCTGCTGGCGCCGCGGCTGCAGCGCAAGGCGCACCCCGAAAACCGCAGCCCCGAAGAACGGTTGCAATCGGCGATCCGCCTGGGCCACACGTTGTTCGTGCCGGCCCTGCTGATTCCGTTGGTCACGCTGCTGGTGGCGCTGTTCGGCGGCTGGCTGGCGATCGGCGGCCACGCGCTGTTCGCCGCACCGCAGATGACCTTGACCGGGCTGGCGCTGGCCTGCGTGGTGGCGCTGTTCGCCGCCTCGCGGGTGGCACGCACGCCGATGCACGAAGGGGTGGCCGAAGGCCGGCGCCTGCTCGACGCGATCGGCTGGGCCGCGCTGCTGCCGCTGCTGCTGGCAGCGCTGGGCCAGGTGTTCACCCGGAGCGGCGTGGGCACCGCGATCGCCGCGATCGCCACCGCTTGGCTGCCCGGCGGCAGCGCCCTGGCCGCCCTGCTGGCGTTCGCGCTGGGCATGGTGCTATTCACCGTGATCATGGGCAACGCCTTCGCCGCGTTTCCGGTGATGATGGCCGGCATCGGCCTGCCGCTGCTGATCCGCCAACACGGTGCCGATCCGGCGATACTGGGCTCGATGGGCATGCTGTGCGGCTACTGCGGCACCCTGCTGACGCCGATGGCGGCGGACTTCAACCTGGTGCCGGCCGCGCTGCTGGAACTGCGCAGTCCGTACGGCGTGATCCGGGCGCAGGTGGGCAGCGCGCTGGCGATCCTGGCCACCACCATCGTGCTGATGTGGCTGTTCGTGTTCCACTGAAATCCATCGACGAGGCAACCATGAGTGCATCCCTGCCGCGCATCCTGCTGACCGGATTCGACCCTTTCGGCGGCGAAGTCATCAACCCCTCGTGGGAAACCGTGCGCGCGCTGCATGGCAGGCGCATCGGTGGGCACCGGGTCGTGGCGCGGCTGTTGCCCACCGAATTCGCCGGCTCGCTGCGCGCGCTCAAGGCGGCGCTGCGCGAGACGGCGCCGACGATCGTGCTGGGCGTCGGCCAGGCCGGCGGACGCAGGCAGCTGTCGATCGAACGGGTGGCGATCAACCTGCAGGATGCGCGCATCCCCGACAATGCCGGTGCGCAGCCGGTGGACGAGCCGGTGATTGCCGGTGGCCCGGCCGCCTACTTCAGCACCCTGCCGATCAAGGCCATGCTGGCAGCGCTGCATGCGCACGGCCTGCCCGCCGAGATCTCGCAGAGCGCCGGTACCTATGTCTGCAACCACATCGCCTACGCCATGCTGCACCTGGCGTCGAAGCGGCGCGGCATGCGCGCCGGCTTCATCCACATCCCGTATCTGCCGGCGCAGGCCGCGCACCTGCGCGGTGCCGCCAGCATGGCGCAGGCGGATGCCGAGCGTGCCCTGGAAATCGCGCTGCGCGTAGCCATCGGCACGCGCGTCGACCGCAAGCTCGCCGCCGGCAGCATCGACTGAGCCTCACGCCATCCGGTTCGCCCCCGACTTGTGCGGCCAGATGCGAAAAATCCCGCGAATCGCTTCGCGGGATTTTCGTATTCACAGCGCATCCGATACTGCGGATCAGCCGCCAGTGCCGGTATGATCCTGCACCGGCGTCGCCTGCACCGGGGCGCGCGGATGGTAATCCTCGAGCTTGCGTGCCTTGACGTCGACCGGATTGATCTGTTTCAGCGTGCCATTGTCGTCGTAGTAAGCCCGGAAACCGTAGTCGATCACCATGCGCGCCAGATACTGCAGATGCTTCTTGCTGATCTTCGCATCGTCGCTGCGCACCAGCAACACGGTCTTCGGCAACCGGCCCTGGTCCTTCAGGTAAGCAAAGTGACTGCCGGTATCGATGGCCGACAACACGGCGCCGTCGACCAGAAACTGGCCGTCCTTGTAGGCCTTGATGGTGATGTCGAACTGACCCTTCATCGAAGCGGTGCTGACTTCGCCCTTGGTGCCGAAAAGGTGGCAGCCGGAGAGCAGCAGCAGGCTGCCCAGCATGAGCGCAGCGGTGGCTCGCGACAGCAGAGTGGAAAATCGGATCATGCAGGTCTCCTGGCAATCGATCGGTGAATCGTGGAAGTGTAACGCCGACACGAGAGATGGCGGCAATTGCGGCCGGCCGTCGTTCAGGCACGGCAGCCCATCCGCGCGCAACCTCAGGTACGCGGCAAGGTCACGCCCTGCTGGCCCTGGTATTTGCCGCCGCGGTCCTTGTAGCTGGTCTCGCACTCCTCGTCGGATTCGAGAAACAGCATCTGCGCCACACCCTCGTTGGCGTAGATCTTGGCGGGCAGCGGCGTGGTGTTGGAGAACTCCAGCGTCACGTGGCCTTCCCATTCCGGCTCCAGCGGCGTCACGTTGACGATGATGCCGCAACGCGCGTAGGTGCTCTTGCCCAGGCAGATCGTCAGTACCTTGCGCGGAATGCGGAAAAACTCCACGGTGCGCGCCAGCGCGAACGAATTCGGCGGGATGATGCACACGTCCGCCTCGACGTCGACGAAGCTCGACGGATCGAACGACTTCGGATCGACGATGGTGGAGTTGATGTTGGTGAAGATCTTGAACTCGCGTGCGCAGCGCACGTCGTAGCCGTAGCTGGAGGTGCCGTACGACACCAGCTTGTTGCCGTCGCGCAGCTTGACCTGGCCCGGCTCGAACGGCTCGATCATGCCGTGCTGCTCGGCCATGCGGCGGATCCACTTGTCGGGTTTGATGCTCACGCACACTCCAGTTCGGTAGCGAGACCACCCGGACGAACCGGGCGCAAAGCGGCAAAAATACATGGTCGGGGCGCCCGCGCGCCAGCCAGTCGTGTCGCCGCCACCGGTAGGAGCCCGCTGGCGGGCGATACTCTTCGAATCCCGAATCCCGAAAGAAGAGCATCGCCCGCCAGCGGGCTCCTACCGGCGGGGCGGAATGTCGGCGAGGATATCCAGCGCAGCCCGCAATTCCGCGCAACGTTCCGCGCTGGCCGACACCTGCGCCGCACTGCAACCGGCACCCGGCAACGCCACCGGCACGGGCCGGGCCGCCAGCAACTGCGCGGACATGGTGTACAGGATCTCGGCCAACGCTTCCTGCGCATGATATGAGCCACGCGCCGCAGTGTTCAGCAGCAGCACCAGCTTGCCCGGAAACTCCACGCTGCCGACCAGCCAGTCCAGCAGGTTCTTGAACGCGCCGGGCACGCCATGGGCATATTCGGGACAGGCGATCAGCAGCGCATCCGCGCGCCCGACGGCGTCGCGCAGCGACTGCACGGGAGCCGGCAACGGCTCGGCATCGTCATCCGGATTGAACAGCGGCAACGTGCCGAGCCCCTGGTACAACTCCAGCTCAAGCGTTGCTGGCGCCAGCTGCTGCGCCGCCTCCAGTACAGCCGTATTCGACGACACGCGGCGCAGGCTGCCGGACAGACACAGCACGTTGCGTCGCGGCACCATCATGTCCCGGGCGTACCCTGCACCACGATCTTGCCCAGCCCCAGCGACTTGTTGCGCGGCTGGCGCGACAGGCGGCCGGCCGCATTGCGGGCGATCTCGCGGTAGCGTGCGGCGAGCTCCGAGTCAGGCATGGCCGCCACGGTGGGGTTGCCGCTGTCGGCCTGCTCGCGGATGCGGATATCCAGCGGCAGCGAACCCAGATACGGCACCCCGTACTGCGTCGCCATCCGCGCGCCACCGCCCTCGCCGAAGATGTGTTCCTCGTGGCCGCAGTTCGAGCAGATATGGGTGGCCATGTTTTCCACGATACCCAGTACCGGCACCTCGACCTTCTCGAACATCTTCAGCGCCTTGCGCGCATCGAGCAGGGCGATGTCCTGCGGCGTGGTGACGATCACCGCGCCGGCCACCGGCACTTTCTGCGACAGCGTGAGCTGGATGTCGCCGGTGCCCGGCGGCAGATCGACGATCAGGTAGTCCAGCTGTTCCCAGCGCGTATCGCCGATCAGCTGCATCATCGCCTGGGTGACCATCGGGCCGCGCCAGATCATCGGCGTGTCTTCTTCCACCAGGAAGCCGATCGACATCACCGGCATGCCGTGGGCCTGCATCGGGATGATGCTCTTGCCGTCCGGCGAGGCCGGCTTGCCGTGTACGCCCAGCATCAGCGGCTGGCTGGGGCCGTAGATGTCCGCATCCATCACGCCGACCTTGGCGCCTTCGGCCTGCAGTGCCAGCGCCAGGTTGGCCGACACCGTGGACTTGCCCACGCCGCCCTTGCCGGAGGCGACCACGATGATGTTCTTCACGTTCGGCAGCGGCCCCAGCGTGCCCTGCACCTTGTGCACGTGGATGCGGCTGGTGATCGAGACCGCAGCCGACGCGATTGCCGGCACGGCCTCCAGCGCCTGCCGCACGCGTGCGGCCAGGCTGTCGGTCGCGCCGGCAGCCGGGTAGCCGAGCTGCAGATCCACCGATACCCGCGCGCCGTCCACGCCGATCGCGCGCACGGCCTCGGCCAGCGGCGCGCCGGTGTGGGTATCGATCAGTTCGCCAAGGATCTGGCGTACCAGGGCTTCGTTTGCCTGTGTCATGTCGGCTCGGGTGGTTGCTGGGGACTCCCCATTATGCCAGCCTGCCAATGCCCGGCCAGCTGATGCAGATCAGCGTCCTGTCCGGGGCCGGCGACATGCCGTCGCGCCGCCTGATCGACCGCGCTCAGAGGCTGCGGAAATTTCCGCAATGCAGCTTGACGCTCTGGCGGATCCTCGCCAGTCTCGTAACCATACGCTTTCGTACGGGAGTATCACCAATGAAGCAAATGTTCCGTCTCACCCTCGCCGCCGGATTGCTGCTGGCCGCCGGCAGCGCCATCGCCGCCAACGACACACCGGCAGGCAATTGGAAAACCATCGACGACGTCACCCACCAGGCGAAGTCGATCGTGCAGATCACCGAGAACAACGGCGAGTACCAGGCCACCATCGTCAAACTGCTGAACCGCACTCCGGAAGCCATCGCCAGGGACGGAGTGCATCCGCTGTGCCACAAGTGCGACGGCGAACGCAAGGACAAGCCGATCGAGGGCCTGAACATCATGTGGGGTGTGACCAAGGACGACGACGTGTGGGATGGCGGCAAGATCCTCGATCCGAAAACCGGCAAGATCTACAAGGTGAAACTCACCCTCAAGGATGGCGGCCAGAAGCTCGACGTCCACGGCTACATCGGCTTCGCCCTGCTCGGCCGTTCGCAGATCTGGGAACGCCAGCCGTAACCGCTGCCCGTGCAAGCGTGCGAAAAAAGCGCGCTTCGGCGTGCTTTTTTTCGGGATAGGGGGCGGCGACAACGACCACCGCTCCCCTCCCACGCCACCCGGCATGCGGACCCGCAGCGGACGGTTCGAGAGGTTGAGGTTATGAGAGTCTGGGCACCGCCCAGCTTGTCAAAGTAGCTGACAGGCAAGGCGCGATTGAGCGTGCAAGTACCGGGCTTTGGCCTTTGGGGCTGCCACCCCAGCGTGTCGCCTCGTATCCGCTTCCTGTTGTTCGCCGCATCCTTGCCGCTCACCCCTCCAGGGCCAACCTGTGGCTGTTCAAAACCGCTCCTGGCAGTCTTGTCGTCAAGCCAGCACCTTACCTGCAGTTTCCCGCAGATTCCGTCTCGTGACGCACACCCTTGCTGTTCGGCCACACCCTTCCCCTTATATGGACGCCTCCCGATCTGGCAAGAGCCGCTTTGCAGTGATGAGCGACAGGAGAACTGCAGTCTTATATCCGGCCTGTCGTGCAGACCGATCGCCTGCGGGCCCTGATGGATAATCGCTGACTCACGCCTTATCTTGCCGAAGGGCTTCATCGCCCAAAGGGGAAACCAGGTTTGGTGAGTCACGGTCCGACCTGTTTGCCATCACTTACATCACGTCACTTGCGCAGCTCTGGAACGCTGTCTGGAACATCTTCCTATTGACACTGTTACAACACCTCCGCACCGGCGTAATTCGCCAGATACGTCCGCTGGTGGGCCATCAAGGCCCATAACGTCCGCGCCATCTTGTTGGCCATCGCCACCACGACCACGTTCTGTGGGCGTCGTTCACACAACCTCGCGACCCAAGGAGATGGCGTCTTGTTACGCGCAAGCACCGCCCGTGCCCCATGGATCAGCAACGTGCGCAGATACGTATCGCCCCGCTTGCTGATCCCCAGCAGCTTCACCCTGCCTCCCGTACCCACCTGTCGCGGCACCAACCCTAACCATGCGGCAAACTCCCGCCCGGAGCGGAATGTCGCCGGATCGCCGATCGTGGCGACTGCCGCCGTAGCGCTTAGTAACCCGACACCCGGGATCGCCGCGATCCGCTGACACTCCGGCTCCATCTCAAACCATTGCTTCAAGCGCTGCTCGATCATCAGCACCTGACCATCCAGGTCATGGATCCGCTGGAACTGTTCGCGCAACGTCTCGATCAACACCGTGGGCAGCCGATCCTCCAGACGACCCAGCACCTCGGGGATCGCCTTCATCGCCGACAGACGTCCCACGGGCATCACCTCGCCGTACTCGCCAAACAGGCCCCGCAGCGCATTGACCTGCGCCGTGCGGAACTTGACCAACTGCGTGCGCATCCGGTGCATCGCCAGCACCGCCTGCTGCGACTCCGTCTTCACGGCGACCGCTTTCATGCCCGGTTGCTGCATCGCCGTCCAGATCGCCTGCGCGTCGGCGACATCGTTCTTGTTGCCCGCCGCGAACGGACGCACCTTCTGCGGTGGCAGCAGCTTCACCGCATGCCCCAGCGCGATCAGCTCACGCGCCCAGTGATACGCGCCGCCGCACGCCTCCATGCCGATCACGCATGGCGGCCGGTTGACGAAGTAGGCCAGAAACTTCGCGCGCTTGAGCTGTACCCGCACGATCTCTCCGGTCGCCCGGCTCACCTCGTGGATCTGGAACACCTGCTTGCTTGGCGATGTCCACGCCAACCATGGAAGTTGTATCGTTCATGATGGAGCCTCCGGTTTGCCTGTGTGGACCTCCGTTTACACCGTGGGCACTTAAGATGCCGTTGGCCCGGAGGGTCCTCACCTACCTTCGCTTACCTCTCGCCGCAAGCTGGCGTAGAGGGAGGCGTCCATACCATCTTGCCGGGTGGGTCAGGGACTTTCACCTCCAAGCAGGTGCGCCCGTGCCGGGCGCACCAAAAAAAACGGGCGCCCTGAGGCGCCCGTCCGGTTGCAGCTTCGTACGATGTGCGACCGTCAGTCGTTGACCACGATCACCTTGACGGTGGTGTGCACGTCGGCGTGCAGGTGGATCGCCACCTCGAACTCGCCGGTGTGACGCAGTGGGCCTTCGCCCAGAATCACCTCGCCCTTGTGGACCGTATGGCCGGCGGCCAACAGGGCCTCGGCGATATCGCGCGGGCCGACCGAACCGAACAGCTTGCCTTCGGCGCCGGCATGCGCGGCGATGGTCACCGACACGCCATCGAGCTTGGCCTTGCGGGTTTCGGCATCCGCCAGATGGGCATTGGCTTTCGCTTCGTATTCGGCACGGCGCTGCTCGAATGCCGCCAGATTGGCGGCATTGACGCGCACGGCCTTGCCCTGCGGAAGCAGGAAGTTGCGGCCGTAACCGGGCTTCACGACGACCTTGTCGCCGAGCGTGCCGAGGTTGCGGACTTTCTGCAGAAGAATGAGTTCCATGATGATTCCTGTTCGTTAGCGCCGGTGTGGCCCGGCGCAGCCGTGGACGGCTGTCCGAATTTCTTGCTCCCTCTCCCCGGGGGGAGAGGGATTTGTTGTCACACGTCGTGGTTGTCGGTGTACGGCAGCAGCGAGAGGAAGCGTGCGCGCTTGATCGCGGTGGCCAGCTGACGCTGATAACGCGCCTTGGTACCGGTGATGCGGCTGGGCACGATCTTGCCGTTCTCGCTGACATACTGGCGCAGCGTGTTGAGATCCTTGTAGTCGATCTCCTTCACATCTTCGGCAGTGAAGCGGCAGAATTTGCGGCGGCGGAAAAATTTGGACATGGTCTTCGATTCCTATCAGTCGTCGCTGTCGCGATCGTTGTCGTCACGGTCACGCCCACGCGGGCGGCCCTCGCCTTCGCCGTCGCTGTCGTCGTCGCGGCGACGCGTGGTCTTGGCGTCATCCTTTTCCTTGCTCTTCAGGATGAAGGACGGCTCGGTGTCGGCTTCGTCGCGACGCACCACCAAGTGGCGCAGCACGGCATCGTTGAAGCGGAAACCCGACTCAAGTTCATTCAATGCGTTCTGGCTCACTTCGATGTTGAGCATGACGTAGTGAGCCTTGGCCAGGTTCACGATCGGATAGGCCAGCTGGCGACGGCCCCAGTCTTCGAGGCGGTGGATCTTGCCGCCGTCGGTCTCGATCAGCGCCTTGTAGCGCTCGATCATCGCCGGAACCTGCTCGCTCTGGTCAGGATGGACCAGAAACACGACTTCGTAATGACGCAGCGTCATCTTGGGTTGACTCCTTTTGGATGCGGCCAATCGGCCTGGCAGCCTCCCGCTGGCGCGGTGAGGCAAGTATCCGTCCGTCGCCGATCGGGCGCGGACAGAAGCGGAATTGTACGATACCCGTGGAGAGTATCGCAAGTTATTGAATTGACAGGCTCCCGACGCGATCAGCTGACGGTGAAGCTCTCGCCGCAGCCACATTCGCCGGTGGCGTTCGGGTTGTGGAACACGAAGCTGGCGTTGAGCCCCTGCCGCTGGAAATCGATCACCGTACCGTCGACCATGGCCTGGATCTTGTCGTTGACGATCAGCGGCAGGCCATCGACTTCGAGCAGCCGTTCGTCCTCGCCGATCGCCTCGGCCAGATCCACCACATAGGCGAAACCGGAACAGCCGGTGCGCTTGACGCCAAAACGCACGCCTGCCGCAGCCGGTGCCGCCGCCAGGAAATGGCGCATGCGCTCGCGGGCGGCAGGGGTGATGGTGATGGTCATGTCAGGGTTTCCAGCCTCGCTGCTCTCGTGATTGCCGTACTCGTGACTGCCGCATGCCGCCAGAAAGTCGCAGCCCGGGCAACGGCTACATTATCATGCGGGCTTGGCCGTGGCGCGCCGGCGCCGTTCATTTCCACCTACCGATATGCGGTTTTCTTCAGGAGTTTCAATTCATGGCCTTGGTCAGACCGACGGCATGCAGCCCGACTTTATGCAGCGTAAAGCAGGCGCTTTCCGGCACGCTCGAAGCCGGCAGCACGATCACCGTGCGTGGCTGGGTACGCACCCGGCGCGACTCCAAGGCCGGCCTGTCGTTCGTCAACGTCACCGACGGCTCCTGCTTCGACCCGATCCAGGCGGTGGTGCCGGCCACGCTGGGCAATTACGAGAGCGAGGTAAAGCACCTCACCGCCGGCGCCGGTGTGATCGTCAGCGGCACCCTGGCGCCGTCGCAGGGCAAGGGCCAGCGTTTCGAGCTGCAGGCGCACGAGGTGATCGTCACCGGCTTCGTCGACGACCCGGAAACCTATCCGATCCAGCCCAAGCAGCACTCGATGGAGTTCCTGCGCGAAGTCGCCCACCTGCGCCCGCGCACCAACCTGTTCGGCGCGATCACCCGCGTGCGCCACACGATGATGACGGCAATCCACCGTCATCTCACCGAACAGGGCTTCTTCTGGATCAACACCCCGATCATTACTACCTCCGACGCCGAGGGCGCGGGTGACATGTTCCGCCTGTCCACGCTGGACCTGGCCAACCTGCCGCGCACACCCGACGGCAAGATCGACTTCCGCAAGGATTTCTTCGGCCGCGAGGCGTTCCTCACCGTGTCCGGCCAGCTCAACGTCGAGGCCTATTGCCTAGCGATGAGCAAGGTCTATACCTTCGGTCCGACCTTTCGCGCGGAGAACTCCAACACGCCGCGCCACCTGGCCGAGTTCTGGATGGTCGAGCCGGAAATCGCGTTTGCCGACCTTGCCGCCAACGCCGACTGCGCCGAGGGCTTCCTCAAGGCGATCTTCAAGGCGGTGCTGGACGAGCGCGCCGACGACATGGCGTTCTTCGCCGAGCGCGTGCAGAGCGATGCAATCAGCCGCATCGAGGCGTTCATCGCCCAGCCGTTCGAGCGCATCGACTACACCGACGCCATCGCGATCCTGCAGAAGTCCGGGCAGAAATTCGAATACCCGGTGGCCTGGGGCATCGACCTGCAGACCGAGCACGAACGTTACCTGGCAGAGAAACATATCGGCCGTCCGGTGGTCGTAATGAACTACCCGGAGGCGATCAAGGCATTTTACATGCGTCTGAACGATGACGAGAGAACCGTGGCGGCGATGGACGTGCTGGCACCGGGCATCGGCGAGATCATCGGCGGCGCGCAGCGCGAGGAACGGCTGGACTATCTCGACCGCCGCATGATCCAGTTCGGCCTCGATCCCGCCACCTATGGCTGGTACCGTGACCTGCGTCGCTACGGCACGGTGCCGCACGCCGGTTTTGGGCTCGGCTTCGAACGTCTGCTGGTCTATGTCTGCGGCCTGTCCAATATCCGCGACGCCATTCCCTACCCACGCGCGGCCGGCACGGCCGAATTCTGAGCATAGTCCCCGCAATGTCGAGTCGATTTGCCACCATCGCCGGAGCACTGGTCCTGACTGTCTTGCTGGGCGGATGCCACAGCGTGAATGTGCTGATCCCGCCCAATCTGCGGCCACCGTCGGAAGACAGCGGCGACGCACTCAAACTTGCCCAGAAACAGTTGCAGCAGGCTACGCCCTGCTGCAGCAGCTTCGCCGATTTTTCCTATCAGACCATGCTGCCGTGGCAACCGAAGAAATTCACGCTCGGCAGCGGCAGCATGGTGGCCAACATGAGCGGCACCCACAGCTATTTCCTCGCGTTCCGCCTGCCGGCCAACACGAAACTGCCTTACCGCGTGGCGCTGAAATCGGAATTGAACGGCCGCTGGCTGCACTCCAGCTACCTGTTCGCGCCCACCATCGTGTTGCTGGATGGGGGGTTCCAGCCGATCCACTCCGCTGACGTCACACTGTGCGAACACATGGGCTGGAGCGACGAGACCACCGGCGCGTTCGGCAGCTTCACCATCGACAGCAAGCAGGCCCGCTACCTGCTGGTTTACAGCTCCGCCGCGCAGCAATCGGGCAAGACCTACTGGGAGCAATCGCCGGCCGCATTTTCCGCAAATGCTTCGCTCGACATGAATCCCACCGGCAGTTTCAGCATCGCGCACGGTCCCGACGGCGTGCTGTGGATCGGCATGATGGACAAGACCTATGCCAACGCCGTGGACAACGCCATTTGCCAGAAAGCCACGCAAGGCGACGGCATAATCAATACCCTGCGCACCACGTTGCCGTTACCCTGGATCAGTAACAGCAACAGCAGCCATCCCGAATGATCATCTTGTATCTCGGCCTGTTGCTCGGCGGCGTCGGCCTGTTCGTGCTGTCCTATGTGGCCCAGTTCCGCCTCGCCGCCCTGCTGCGCCAGCGCCACCCGCAGCAATGGCGGATCATTGCCGAGCCGGAGAACGGCAAGGCATCGGCATGGCGCACCTGGATCCGCCTGCAACACGCGCTGCGCTCGCCGGCGCTGCCGGCCATGGGTGACGCCACGATCAACGGCTGGCGGCGTCTGTGGCTTTACAGCCCGTGGCTTGGCTGGTTGTGCTGGCTGGCTGCGCTGACGATGCGCATGCTGCTGCGTTGAAACCGATCGGAGAACCGACATGCAACTGGATCTGGGTGGACGACATGCGCTGGTCTGCGGCGCATCGCAAGGCATCGGCCGCGCCAGCGCGATCGAACTGGCGCTGCTCGGCGCCAACGTCACCGTGCTGGCGCGACGCAGCGAGGTACTGGCCACGCTCGTGCAGGCGCTGCCACGCATCCACGACGCGCAGAAGCACGGCTTCGTCGTCGCCGACGCCAACGACACCGACGCACTGCGCGCGCACGCCGACCGCCTGACCGCCAGCGGCCCGGTGCATATCCTGATCAACAACAGCGGCGGGCCACCGCCGGGCACGGTCGCCGCTGCAACGCCGGCAGAGTTTCTCGACGCCTTCCGCCAGCACCTGCTGGCCAACCATGTGCTGGCACAGGCAGTCATCCCCGGCATGAAGGCGGCTGGCTGGGGGCGCATCGTCAACATCATTTCCACTTCGGTGAAGGAGCCGATCCCCGGCATCGGCGTCTCCAACACCACGCGCGGCGCCGTGGCCAGCTGGGCCAAGACGCTGGCCACGGAACTGGCGCCGTTCGGCATCACCGTCAACAACGTGCTGCCCGGCTCCACCCATACTCCGCGTATCGAACAGATCATCGCCGCGCGCGCACGGAAATCCGGCAGCAGCGAGCAGGACGTGCAACAGGCGATGACCGCCGAAATCCCGCTCGGCCGTTTCGCCGACCCCGCCGAAACTGCTGCCGCCGTGGCGTTCCTGGCCTCGCCGGCAGCGAGCTACATCACCGGCGTCAGCCTGCCGGTCGATGGCGGGCGCACGCACTCGCTGTAATCGCCGCCAGCGAGCTACCAGTGCGGCAACGCTGTCGGCGTTCGGTGCAATTGCCGTGCGCTGGATTTAAGCTTGCGGGAATGCCGAACCTGCACCTTGCCAATCTGATCGACGGTCGCCTGCAGGCGCCCATCCGCGGTGCATGGCTGGATGTGCACGAGCCGGCCACCGGCGCCGTGTTCGCGCACTGCCCCGATTCCGGCTCGGCCGATGTCGATGCGGCCGTCGCCGCCGCCAGCCGCGCAGCCGCCGGCTGGGCCAGCACGCCGATCGAGGAGCGCGCGCGAGCGCTGTCACGGCTGGCCGACATGATCGAGGCGCGGCTTGAGGAATTCGCGGCACTGGAGTCGCGCGACAGCGGCAAGCCGTTGAGCCTGGCGCGCAGGCTCGACATCCCGCGAGCGGTCAGCAACCTGCGTCATTTCGCGGCCGCGATCATGACCTGGGGCAGCGAATCGCACGCGATGGAAACCGGCGCCGCCGGCAGCGGCGCGATCAACTACACGCTGCGCCAGCCGCTGGGCGTGGTCGGTTGCATCAGCCCCTGGAACCTGCCGCTGTATCTGTTTACCTGGAAGATCGCGCCGGCCCTGGCCGCCGGCAACACGGTGGTGGCCAAACCCTCGGAAGTGACGCCCTGCACCGCCGCGCTGCTGGGCGAACTGAGCATCGCGGCAGGTTTCCCGCCCGGCGTGCTGAACATCGTGCACGGCCCCGGACCGACGGTTGGCCAGGCGATCGTGGAACACCCGGCGGTGAAGGCGATCTCGTTCACCGGCAGCACCGCGACCGGAGCGCGGATCGCCAGTGCCGCCGCACCGCAGTTCAAGAAAATCTCGCTCGAACTGGGCGGCAAGAACCCGGCGATCGTGTTCGCCGATGCCGACCTGGGCGACGCCAACATGGATACCATCGTGCGCTCGGGCTTCGCCAATCAGGGCGAGATCTGCCTGTGCGGTTCGCGAGTCCTGGTACAGCGCTCGATCTACGCCGCGTTCCGCGAACGCTATCTGGCACGGGTACAGGCGTTGCGGGTCGGCGACCCGAACGAAGCAGACAGCGATCTCGGTGCACTGGTATCCCGTGCGCATTGGGCCAAGGTACTGGGCTGCATCGAGCAGGCACGCAGCGATGGCGGCCGCGTGCTGTGCGGCGGCGCGGCGATCAGCCTGCCCGGCCGTTGTGCCGGCGGCTGGTTCGTGGCGCCCACGGTGATCGAGGGCCTGCCCTCGGCGGCAGCGGCCAACCAGCAGGAAATCTTCGGCCCGGTGGTCAGCCTGATCCCGTTCGAGGACGAGGACGAGGCGCTGGCGATCGCCAACGACAGCCGCTATGGCCTGGCTGCCTCGCTGTGGACGCAGGATCTTTCCCGCGCCCACCGGCTCGCCAGCCAGCTCGAATTCGGCATCGTCTGGATCAATTGCTGGCTGCTGCGCGACCTGCGCACGCCGTTCGGCGGCGCCAGGCAATCCGGACTCGGTCGTGAAGGCGGCAGCGAGGCGTTGCACTTTTTCACCGAAGCGAAAAACATCTGCATTCGTTACTGACGGCAACTCACTGAGGGAAACCACACCTTGACCACCCCCCTGCAAAATCTGCTCGACGGCAATCGCCGCTGGTCCGCCGCGATGCACGCGGAAAATCCGCATTTCTTCGAGCAGCTGGCGAAACAGCAGTCGCCGAAATACCTGTGGATCGGCTGCTCCGATTCGCGCGTGCCGGCGACCCAGATCGTCGACCTGCCGCCCGGCGAAATCTTCGTGCAGCGCAACGTGGCCAACGTGGTGGCGCACAGCGACCTCAACTGTCTCAGCACGATCCAGTTCGCGGTGGACATCCTCAAGGTCGAACACATCATCATCGTCGGCCATTATGGCTGCGGCGGCGTCCAGGCAGTCCTGGACGAGCGCCGGCTCGGCCTGGTCGACAACTGGCTGCGGCACGTCGGCGACGTGGCGGAAAAACACTCCACGATGCTTGCCGCGCTGGACCTGATGTCGCTGCGCAATGCCCGGCTGTGCGAGCTCAACGCGATCGAGCAGGTCACCAACGTCTGCCGCACCACGATGGTGATGGATGCCTGGGAGCGCGGCCAGCAACTTTCGGTGCATGCCTGGTGCTACAGCCTGGACAATGGCCGCATGCACGACCTGGCCATGCATGTCGACTCGCGCAGCGCGCTGCAGCCAGCCTACGAGCAGGCACTGCAGCGCCTGCTCACGCTGGCGCAACCATGAGCGGCATCATCCGCACCGATGCGGCGCCCGCCCCGGTCGGTGCCTATCCGCACGCACGCCGGGTGGGCGACCTGCTGTTCCTGTCCGGCGTGGGTCCGCGCCAGCCGGGCAGCAACGCGATCCCCGGCAACGTGCACGCCGCCGACGGCCGGCTGACCGGTTACGACATCGAGGCGCAGTGCCGCCAGGTATTCGCCAACGTGCGCGCCATCCTGGAGGCCAGCGGTGCGGCATGGACCGATCTGGTCGATGTCACCGTCTACCTGACCGACCTGCCCCGTGATTTCCCTGCGTACAACCGCCTCTATGCAGAATACTTTGCGGACGTCGACGCGTGCCGCACCACCGTGGGCATCGGCGCGCTGCCGACGCCCATCGCGATCGAACTGAAATGCGTGGCGGCACTGCCGGCCTGTGTACCGCAGTAAAGTGCCGACACACCGGGCGCGTTTCCCGTTTCACCCATGAAAAACCCCGCCGGGTGTTCCGACGGGGTTTCGATTCACGATGACCGACCCGGGTATCAGCCTGCAGTGGCGGCAGCAGCCGGAGCGGCGACCTTTTTCGCGGCTGCTTTGTGATAACGAGCCATGCGGTGAATCTTGTGGTGAGCCTTGTGGTGAGTCCTGTAGTGAGTCTTGTGACGAACCTTGTGATGAGTCATGTGCTTCATGGCAGCTGTCTTCGGGGCAGTTCCAGCCGCCGGAGCGCTCTGCCCGGTCGCCGCCGCTGCCGGCGCAGCAGCCTCAGCCAGTGCGGAGCCGGAAAGCGCCACGCCCGCCACAACCAGGATAGCGACCGCAAGTTTACGCATCATCATGTTGAGCCTCGCATGATCAGGATATCGCGAACCCGGCCGGAACCCGGCAACTCGGGTGGCACGACGAGCCAACCATATCAATGCGAACAGCGTGAACGGGATACGCCGGCTGAACGGCGTTCCTGACTCTGTGCACAGCAGGTTTGCACGATCCCGGCTTTCATCCGCGGCTCGATGAAGGGAGCAATAACTTGCGATCAGTCAAGGCACATCTGCAGCATGCGCCCGATACATTCGCGCACCGCCACCGCCCTCGCTTCGTCGTACTCGAAACTCGCCTCGTCCATGTAGTTGATCTGCACCAGCTCCAGTTGCACTGCCTGCACGGCAGCGCCGGGATCGCCATAATGACGCGTGATGTAACCGCCCCTGAATCGGCCGTTGACGGCGAAACTGAAGCGCGACTGGGATTCCAGACAGGCCTGCAGACGTGCTTGCAGAGCCGCGCCGCAACTCGCTCCCGCCGCCGTACCGAGGTTGAAATCCGGCAATTGCCCCTCGAACAGCATCGGCACCCGGCTGCGGATGGAATGGCCGTCCCACAGCACCACCCGGCCATGCTCGGCACGCAGTCGCGCAATTTCCTGCGCCAAAGCCTGATGATAGGGCTGCCAGAACGTGTTTATCCGCCGTTGAACTTCGGCGCCATCCGGCGACTCGCCATCCCGATACAACGGCTCGCCGTCGAAGCCGATCGTCGGCACCAGACCCGTCTCACGCTGTCCCGGATACAACGCATGACCATCGGCAGGCCGGTTCAGGTCGATCACGTAGCGCGACGCCAGTGGCTTGATCAGGCTGGCACCCAGCGCATGCGCCAACGGCTCGTACAGCCGCCCCACATGCCAGTCGGTATCCGGCGAACGTCGCGCCGCCGGGTGCATCCGCGCGGCGATGTCCGCAGGGATGAAGCTGCCCTCGTGCGGCAGGCTGATCAACAACGGCACGCGGCCGCGCTGCAAGGTGAAGTTGGCCATGTCCGTCATTGTAGGTCACCCCGAAACGTCGAGGTGCCCTCGCGGCCCTGTGTGGTCCACCGCAGCAAGCACCCAAAGGCTCGATCTGCGCAGACGCGTCAGGACATGTGCCGGACGCGTCGACTCGAATAACCTTCAGGATGGCGGTTGTTCGAGGTTCCCTGCAGGGCGCGGCTGTCTGCCTGGCGCACGACCGCAGGCAGGGCCGCACTACAACCCGAAGCGCGCGGGCGCATAGGGTGCGGCATCGAGCGGCGAAGGCGTGCCGCCGAGCATCGACGCAATCAGCTCGCCGGTCGCCGCCGACATGCTGACGCCAAGCATGCCATGCGCCGTGGCCAGCGACAGGTTCGACCAGCGCGTGCTGGGACCGATGATCGGCACTTCGTCCACGCTCATCGGCCGCCAGCCCCACCATTCCTCCAGCAGCTGCGGGCCTTCCGGTTCATGCAGGCAGGCCGCCGCGCCCCGCCGCAAGGCCTCGAGCCGGGTCCGGTTGAGGCCTTCGGCGTAGCCGGAAAACTCCATCGTGCTGCCCAGCCGGTAACCGCTGCCCCAAGTGGTGACGCATACCGAGGCTTCGCGCAATGCCAGCGCGAGCCTTGGCGCGCGCGCAGGTCGGCTGTAAGTCAGCGAGTAGCCCTTGCCCGGCTGCATCGGCAGGCGCAGATCCAGTTTCTTGCCCAGCAGCGGCGACCAGGCGCCGAGCGCCAGCAGCACGCGGTCGCCCCGGAATGTACCGCGACTGCTGTGCACATGCGTGATGCGGTCCCCGCTGGTGGCGAATCCCCCGAGCTGTGCGCCGGTCTCGATTACGCCGCCCAGCTCGACCACGCGTCGCGCCAGCTCGGCCACGAAGCGATCCGGCCGCAGCTGCGCATCGCCGGGATGGAACAGGCCGCCGGCCACGCCCGGCTTCAGCGCCGGTTCCATCGCCACGACCTGCTCCCCGCGCAGGCGCTCCACCACGATGCCGAGGCGATCCAGCACCGCGACGTGATCGCGCTCGTCGGCCGCCTGCAGCTTCGCCGTGCGATAGACATACAGCACACCGTCTTCGACGAACTCGCAGTCGAGCTTCTCCTCGTGCACCAGCTCGCCAAGCAACCGGCGCGAGCGCTGCAGGATCGCCGCGCGGGCGGACAGGGCGCGGGCAAAATCGCGCCAGTTGCAATGCCGTGCAAAGCCCAGCAACCAGCGCAGCCGCGGCCCGTCGAAGCGCGGGTTGATATACAGCGGCGCATCGGCCCGCAACATCGAGCGCAGCGCCATGCTCATCATTCCAGGCTTGGCCAGCGGCGCCGCGTGACTGGGCGTGATCGTGCCGCAATTGCCATGCGAACTGCCGCAACCGGGCGTGCCCTGCTCCAGCACCCGCACGCTGGCCCCCGCCTTGAGCAGGTACAGCGCGCAGGCCAAGCCAATCACACCGCCGCCGAGGACAAGTACATCGCTGCGTGGAGCGTCCATCTGCGTACTATATCGCGAGCTGATTCATGCCCGCCGGCTTCATGCCCGCCGGCATGTCGGAGTTGTGGCCTTGCAGGTTTTTCGCGAGCGCGCAGCACTTCGATCAAGTCCGATATGTCTACCTCACCAACCTGCTGCTGCGGCTGTCAACATCCGACCGCGCAATCGCCCTGAATCTGTATCCAAGGGTTTGGCCGGCCATCCCGACGCCCGCCTTTCGTCCATGCCGGCTATGCGCACATCGACAACGCGAAAGGGGCAACCCGGCACTACCCGGCCCGATACGCCCGCATAGGCAATGGCCAGCGCGCGAGTCACGCTGGCCGGCGTCGCCTCACGCTGTCGCGCACATCCACGTCGAACAGCAGCTCCAGCGTGTCGCCGTCCCCCTTCCCCGGCAATGCAAAACGCAAGCCTTCGCGCGTCGGCAGCCGTGCCGCATGCGCGCGTACAGCGGCGTCGGGCAAGCCGATCCGCCAGGCATCGGCCGCACCCGACAGCGCCACGTCAGCGCCCGGCACCAGTCGCAACGCACAGCGCAATGCAAATGCCGTCGCGAACTGCGTGCGCGTTTCGAGCATGTCGCCCGCCAGCAGGATCGCCAACTCGTCCTCATCGATGCGTACCCGCAACTTCTGACCGTCGATCTGCCATTTCATGCACGCACCTCCCGCATGGGTCAGCCTGCCGCCGCCGGGCGGCTGCGCGGCGGCAAGCCCGGCTGCAAGCTGACGATCTCGACACGGGTACCGGCGGCGCAGTCACCGGCGTCTTCGCCCAGCACCACCCAGGCATCGGCGTGCGCGAACGGATCGATGCGGAACGGCTGCTGCAGGCTCTGCACGCTGGCCAGCAGGCGGCCGTCCGAACCCTGCTGCAGCGTGGCATGCACAAAGCAGCGCAGGCCGGGTCTGGGGTGTTGCGCAGTGTCGAGTACGGCGTGCCATGTCGGCTCGGCGGGTTGTCCCGCCATCGCCCGCAAGGCGGGCACGACGAAGAAGCGCAACCCCACGGCGACGGCCATCGGCGTGCCGGGCAGCGCCAGGATCAGCGGACCGGCGGCGAGACGCGCGCACAACAGCGGTCGCCCGGGACGCATCGCCACCTTGTGGAACAGGATCTGCGCATCGAGGCGACGCAGGCTGTCGGGCACGAAGTCATGACGCCCCATCGATACGGCGCCGGTGCTGATCACCAGCTCGGCGCCGGCGTCGACTGCGCGCTGCAGCGCCTCGGCGAACGTGCCGGCGGTATCGTCGACGGTGTCGCAGGACAGCACCTGCGCGCCGGCGGCGCCGAGTTCGGCGGTCAGGTAGGGGCCATTGGAGTTGTAAATCCGCCCCGGTGCCAGCGGCTGGCTGGCGTCGGCCTGCAGCTCCTTGCCGGTGCAGATGATCGCCACGCGCGGGCGACGCACCACCGCGACTTCGGGCACGCCCAGCGCGGCCAGCAGCATCACCTGGGCGGCGCCGATGGTGGTGCCGGCATGCAGCACGGCGGCACCGGGCGCGACATCGCTACCGGCATAGCGCACGTTCTGCCCGGTCGCCAGCGGATCGAGCAGGCGGATGCGCGCGGGCATGCCGTCTGCGCGGGTTTCCAGCAGCTCGGTACGCTCCACCGGCACCACCGCGTCGAGGCCATCGGGCAGGCATGCGCCGGTCATGATTTCCCAGGCACCGCCGGCGGATGCACCAGGAGCCTGTCGGGCTTTGGTTGGCCGGGCTGCGAATCCGTCTGTGCGGTCCATATTCCCGCCTCGACCACCAAAGCCCGACAGGCTCCTGGCCGCGTCGCCGGCCGCCTGCGAACCGTGCACCGCATGCTCCGATCCGGCGGGCAACGGCTCGCGGGCGGCCAGCGCATAGCCGTCCATCGCGGCATGATCGAACGTGGGCAGCGCGATCGGGCTGTGGATCGTACCGGCCAGCACGCGGCCCGACGCCTGCGCCAGCGGGCAGGTTTCCGCCGGCAAGCGAACGATGTCGGCGAGCAGAAGCCGCAAGGCCTGGGCATAGTCGATCATGGTGCGCCGCGGACCTTTGTCATGGCAGGCACGCGATCGCCCAACGGCCGCAGCGCCAGCACGCCGCCAGCCAGCGAATAGACGTCGTGCCTGCCCTGCCCCCGCAGCTCGCGCGCGAGATGGGCGCTGCGCCGGCCGCTGGCACAGACCAGCAGCAGGCGACCCGGCGGCAGTTCGGCCGTACAGGCAGCAGCGAGCTGCGCGGACGGCACGCAACACGACGGTGCGTCCAGTGGCTGCGCGGCGATCTCGTCCGGCTCGCGCACGTCGACCAACCGGTAGCCGGCGGCGATGGCATCGTGCAGGGAATCGAAGATCAGGTCCACATCACAGTCGTGCTGTGCCTGCGCCAGCGCGCGCTGCGCCACGGCAGCGCAACCGCCATGCCGTGCGCAGCCGCGCGAAACGTCGATCGGCAGGCGCTGCGTGCCGATATCGAGCAGGTCGACGAGCAGCAGCGCCGACCCGGCCGGACGAGGCAGGTCGAGCAGGATCTTCAGCGCCTCGACGGCCTGCATGGTGCCGAGCACGCCAGGCACCGGGCCGAGTACGCCGGACTCGACGCAGCTGCCGGCGACGCCGGGCGCGGGCTCGTCGGGCCACAGGCAGCGCAGGCAGGGCTCGCCCGGTTTGGCGCTGACCACCTGCAACTGGCCTTCGTACTGGTACACGCTGGCCAGGATCAGCGGCGTGCCGGTGAGCACCGCCGCGTCGTTGCCGAGGTAGCGGCTGCGCATGTCGTCGGTGCATTCGACCACCAGGTCGTACTGCGCGAACACCTCGGCCACATTGCCGGCATGCAGCGGCTGGGCATAGGTATGCACGCTGACGGCCGGGTTGAGCGCGGCGATGCGGCGGGCGGCCAGGTCGACCTTGCGCTGGCCGATGTCGCGGGCGTCGTAGAGGGTCTGCCGATGCAGGTTGCTGGCATCCAGCACATCGCCATCGACGATGCCCAGCGTGCCCACACCGGCACCGGCCAGATAACTCAGCACCGGACAGCCCAGGCCACCGGCACCGATCACCAGCACGCGGGCGGCGGCGAGTTTCGCCTGACCGGCGTCACCCACATCGCGCAGGCGGGTCTGGCGCGAGTAGTCGGGGCTGAACGCCGGCACGGATGCGTCGCGATGATGCACATGCCCGTGATCGGCAGGCGCGGTCGGCGGCTCGTGTTCGTGGGCGCGCTCGGTGTGCGAACAGGCCACCCAGGCGGTGTCGCCGCTCAGGTAGTGCTCCTTTTTCCAGATCGGCAGGCGGTGCTTGATCTCGTCGATGATGTAGCGGCAGGCGCGGAAGGCTTCGTCGCGATGCGCGGCGGACACGCCGATCCACACCGCCAGATCGCCGATTCGCAGATCGCCGGTGCGATGCACGCAATGTGCGGCCAGCATGCCATAACGCGCGTGGGCTTCGGCGACGATGCGCTCGCCCTCTGCCAGTGCCAGTTCGGCGTAGGCCTCGTACTCCAGGCCACTGACTTCGCGGCCCTCGTTGCTGTTGCGCACCCAGCCCTCGAAACTGCAGAAGCCGCCGCTGCCCGGGTGCCGCAGGGCCTCGCGCAGCGGCACGAGATCGACCGGCACCGCACTGAGACTGAAGCTGTTCATCCGCCGGCCACCGGCGGGATGAAAACCACGGTATCGCCTTCGTGCAGCGCCCTGTCCCAATCGCTGAACTGCGCGTTCACCGCCACCTTGAGCGCATCGCTAGCCAGCAAGAAGCCATGGCGCGAACGCAACTCGTCATACAACTCGCGCAAGGTGGCCGCAGCGGTACTCAACTGCTCGCCGCCGGTACCGGCTTGTTCACGCAGCTGTGCGTAGTACTGCAGGGTCACCGTGGTCATGACCGCGGCTCGATCTGGCGTTGCATCTGTTCGAATTCCTCCGGGGTGTTGATGTTGTCCAGGGCATCGCCGGGCGCGGCCAGCAGCGTGGTACGCGCCAGCATCAGCGCCTTGCGCGGGCAGTAGTTACCGGCCTCGACGCGCTGCCTGAGCAGCATGTGGCTGGACGGCTCCCACAGCGCGCACAACGGTTCGGGCAGATCGTCGAAACGGCTGCCGAAGGCGGTGGCATCGCCGGCCGGATCGCGTGCATCGATCAGGTTGCGCAGCGTGCGTTCGTCCAGCAGCGGCAGGTCGCAGGCGACCACCAGCCAGGCCACGTCCGGGTAGGCTTGCTGTGCCGAGAGGATGCCGGCGGCGGGACCGATCGCATCGCAACTGTCCACGATTTGCGGCAGGCCGGTACGCAGGGGATCCTGGCGCTGGTTGTCGCGCACCGACAGGAAGGCGCGTTCGGTCACCGCTTCGAGCAGGTGCCAGGCACGCAGCAACTGCGGCTCACCGGCGTAGACGAGCTGCGCCTTGTCGCGCCGCATGCGCCGGCTGGCGCCGCCGGCAAGCAGCAGTCCGTAGATCGGTGGCGCAATGCGCGGCGCGGCGCGGCGCGGCGGGGTGCTTTTTTCGATACTCATGACGGCGGTTGGCTCGGGATGGCATCGAGATCGGCCATGTCGACTGGCGCGATATCGATGTCGGCGGCGCCGGCATCGCGGTGAACGGTGTCCGCCGCCGTGTGATCGACGTCGTGCTTGCCGCCGCTCTTGTGCATGAGGCGAATCTCGCCGATCACGATGTCGTGCGACATCGCCTTGCACATGTCGTAGATGGTCAGCGCGGCAACGCTGGCGCCGGTCAGCGCCTCCATCTCCACGCCGGTGCTGCCGCGGCAGGACACGGTGCAGTCGATCAGCGCATCGTTGCCCTGCATCCGGATCGCGATGTCGCACTTGTCCAGACTCAGCGGATGGCACAGCGGGATCAGCTGCGCGGTGGCCTTGGCACCCATCACGCCGGCGATATGCGCCACCGTGAGCACGGCACCCTTGGGCGTGACGTAGCCGGCGGCATCGAGCTTCGCCGCGACCTCGGCGGGAAAGGTGACCCGCGCCCGCGCCTGCGCCGTGCGCCGGGTCGCCGGCTTGGCGCCGACGTCCACCATCCTGGGCTGGTTGGCGGCGTCGATGTGGGAGAGTCCGGATTCGGTCGGCAAGGGTTCAGTCTGCACGGGTCTAGCCTCCGATGTAATGCATTTCGATCTTGCAGCGGGAAACGTTGCGGCGCCCCGCGCGCTCCTCGCTGTAGCGGTCGGCACGACGCAGCCAGACCTGGCGCAACTGTTCGCGCAGTGCCTCGTCGCTGCTGCCGTCGCGCAGCGCAGTGCGCAGGTCGGTGCCGTGCGTGGCGAACAGGCAGGTGTAGAGCGTGCCTTCGGAAGACAACCGCGCGCGCGAACAGCTGCCACAGAACGGCTCGCTGATCGAGGAGATCACGCCGATCTCGCCGGCACCATCGCGGAACCGGTAGCGGGTGGCAACCTCGCCCGGGTATTTCGGCGGCAGCGCCTCCAGCGGCCAGCGCGCGTCGATGGCGGCGATCAGCTCGCGCGACGGCACCACCGCATCGGGGTTCCAATCGTTGCGGTTGCCCACGTCCATGTACTCGATGAAGCGCAGCACGATGCCGCTGCCGCGGAAACGCTCGACCAATGCGGCAACAGTGTGGTCGTTGACTCCGCGCTGCACCACTGTGTTGAGCTTGACGCCGGCGGAAAAACCCGCAGCACACGCCGCATCGATTCCCTCGAGCACCGGACCGAGTTCGCCACGGCCGCCGCTCATGCGATGGAACAAGGCCGGGTCGAGCGTATCCAGGCTGACCGTGATGCGATCGAGTCCGGCGTCGCGCAATGTCTCCGCCTGCCGCGCCAGCAGCACGCCATTGGTGGTCATCGCCAGATCGGTGATGCCTTCGATGCGGCGCAGCCGTGCCACCAGCTCGGCCAGCCGCGGGCGCAGCAGCGGTTCGCCGCCGGTCAGCCGCAGCTTGCTCACGCCCAGCGACGCGGCCAGCCGGCACAGCCGCTCGATCTCCTCGAAGCTCAACCGCTCGTCGTTGCGCAGGAACGCAAAGTGCTCGCCGTAAGTCGACTCGGGCATGCAGTACGGGCAACGGAAGTTGCAGCGGTCCATCACCGAGATGCGCAGGTCGTGCAGCGGCCGGCCATGGCGATCCCGTGGCGGCGCGTTCGCGGCGGGCAGGTTGATGATGGTGCGTGAGTTCATCATGTCACCAGCGATGGAACGCTACCACGTCGCCGGCAGCTGCCGCCCGGCCCGGCGGCAGCTGCACGAAGCCATGCGTGCGTGGCAGGGAGGAAAAATCGCCCGAGGTGTGCGTCGGCACGGGATGCGCCATCGCCCGGGCGGACGCATCATATTGCACCCGCGCCGGCACGAAACAGGTCAGGCTGGCGTGACTATCGACTGCCGCGTCCAGGCAAACCTGTTCCGCTGGCGCGGCCAGCGCCCCGATCGATGCCAGCAGCGCCGGCAGCACGTAACGGATGCCGCAGACCAGCGCGGACACCGGGTTGCCCGGCAGCGCGAACACCGCCTGCCCCTGCGGCCCGATGCCGAACCACATCGGCTTGCCCGGTCGCTGTGCAATGCGGTGGAACACGCGGCGCACGCCGAGCGCGTCAAGTGCGGCAGGGACGTGATCGCGCTGGCCCATCGAGACGCCACCGGACAGGATCAGCACCTGGTGCGCGGCCAGCAAGGCGGCAAGCAGGCCGGTGGTCGCCGCCAGATCGTCGGCCACCTGGCTCAGCGCCACACGATGGAAGCCACGGCTGTGCAGGGCAGCGGCCAGCGCGCGATCGTTGGAGCGCCGGATCTGCCCTTCGCCGAGCGGCGCGGCAACACCTACCAGCTCGTCGCCGGTGGCGATCACGGCGACCGACGGCAGCATGGCCACCTCCACCTCGGCGATGCCGTTGGCCGCCAGCACGGCCATCGCCGGCGCATCCAGGCGCATGCCGACATCCAGCAGCGGCGCACCCGCCGTGCAATCGGAACCGCGCGAATGGATGAACTGCCCACGGACCGGCGCACAGCCCTCGGCCAGCACACAGCGATCGCCGTCGCGATGCGTCTGCTCGACCGGAATCACGCAATCGCAGCCATCCGGCAGCATGGCCCCGGTGGTCACCTCGAGACAGCCGTCGTCGCCGGCCAGGGTCTGCGCCGCCATGCCGGCCAGCTGCACGCCGGTGACGCTGAAACTGCGCGGCAGCGGCTGGCGCCAGCGCAAGGCGACGCCATCCATCATCACGCGATCGAAGGGCGGCTGGTCGCGCTCGGCATGCACGCACTGACGCAGCACGCGGCCGTCCGCCTCGGCCAGCATCACCCGCTCGCTGCCGAACGCCGGCATGTGCCGGGCGATCAGGGCTTCGGCTTCGGCAACACTGATCAACTCACTCATCGATGCGACGACCTTGGCTGTGGCATGGTTGAAAGCATGGTGACACCTGACTGTTTTGACAACGAGCGGACGATTCAGCATGACCGTAGGAGCGCGCTCGCGCGCGATGCTCTTCGCACTCTGCGCATCCAGAGCATCGCGCGCAAGCGCTCCTACGCTTGCCGGCGAGCTCAGCCACCGAGGGCTACCGCCTTGACCTGCGCCCAGACCTCGCTGCCCGGGGCCAGCTCCAGCGCCTGCCACGAACGGCGCGTGATGCGCGCCAGCAGTGCGCTGCCTCCCGCATCGAGCCGGACCAGGCACTGCGAAGGATGCTCCGCCGCGGCCATCGCGACCACCCGCGAGCGGATCTGGTTGAGTGCGCTGCTGGCGTGCTGGCGCTCGCATGTCAGCACCACGTCGCGGGCACTGATGCGGCAGCGCAGCATGCTCCCCACGGCGTCGCCGCGGCGCGGCACGAACAGCGTGCCGCCGGCGAACGCCAGTTCGGTGAGATGGTCATGGGCATCGTGGCCAACCACGATGCCTTCGATCACGGCGCCCACCGCCTCGGACAACGCCGGTGGCAAGTCCAGCCGGGTCAATGTCGCCTGCAACGGTCCCTGCGCCACCACGCGGCCAGCATCGAGCAGCACCAGATGATCCGCCAGCCGAGCAACCTCGTCGATGGCATGGCTGACGTAGATCATCGGCACCGCCAGCGAGGCGCGCAGCGCTTCCAGACAACCCAACAGATCGTCCCGGGCCGCGGCATCGAGCGCCGACAGCGGCTCGTCGAACAGCAGCAGGGCGGGATCGGACAACAGCGCGCGCACGATCGCCACGCGCTGGCGCTCGCCACCGGACAGCGTATCGACCCGTCGCGCCAGCAGCGGGCGCACGCCGAACTGGTCGACCAGCGCCTCGCGGTCCAGGTGTGCCGGCTGCCCGGCGCGCCGGTAGCCGTAATCGAGATTGCCGGCCACCGAGCAATGCGTGAACAGGCTTGCTTCCTGGAAGACGTAACCGAGCCGGCGCCGGTGCGGCGGCACGAAGACACCTCGCCCACTGTCCTGCCACAACTCGCCGGCGAAGCGCACGATACCCTCGCTGCCGCGCTCCAGTCCGGCGATCGCGCGCAGGCAGCTGCTCTTGCCGGCACCGGAAGGACCGAACAAGGCGGTGATCCCGCGCGGCGGCAGCGCGATGTCGAGATCCAGCACGAGTGCGCCGCGGCGCCACTGCAGCCTGGCGTGGAGTCCGCCGGATTCAGCCACGTTGCCGCCTCCGCGGGCGCAGCAGCGACATCGCCAGCAGCGCGCTGAACGAGAACACCAGCAGGCACAGCGACAGCATGTGCGCCTGATGGTATTCGCCGGCTTCGACATGATCGTAGATGCGCAGCGACAGCACCCGCGTCCGGCCCGGGATGTTGCCGCCGATCATCAACACCACGCCGAATTCGCCGACGGTGTGCGCGAAACCCAGCACCGTCGCGGTCACGAAGCCCGGCATGGCCTGCGGCAACGCCACCGAGAAAAAGCAGTCGAGCGGACCGGCTCGCAGGCAGGCGGCCGCTTCCAGCGGCCGTGTACCGACCGACTCGAAGGCGTTGTGCAGCGGCTGTACCACGAACGGCAGCGAATACAGCATCGAGGCCACCACCAGCCCGGCGAACGTGAACGGCAACGCCGACAGCCCCACTGCGGCCATCAGATGCCCCACCACACTGTGCGGACCGAGCAGCAGCAGCAGGTAGAAGCCGAGCACGGTCGGCGGCAACACCAGCGGCAGCGCCACCACCGCAGCCACCGGCCGCTGCCAGCGCGAGCGGGTGAGTGCCAGCCACCATGCCAGCGGCGTGCCCAGCACCAGCAGCAACACGGTCACCGTCGCGGCCAGCCGCAAGGTCAGACCGAATGCCTGCAGATCCTGGGGTGACAGCAACGGCATCGGGTTCAGTCAGCCTCCTGCTGCATCAGGCAGATGAAAACCGTAGCGCACCAGGATGCCGCGTGCGCGTGCGCCCTGTACGTAGTGCGCGAAATCCCGTGCCAGCGGGTTGCCGGCACCGTGCCGGGTCAACACGAAACTTTGCTGCAGCGGCTCGTAGTCCGTGGGCGGCACTTCGACATAGCTGCCCCCGGCCATCGCCGGGTCCACGACCAGCGACTGAGCGACAATGCCGACCCGGGCGTTGCCACTCTGCGCGAACTGCGCGGTCTGCGCGACGTTTTCGCCATAGACGAGCCGCGACTGCAACTGATCCCAGATACCCGCCTTGCGCAGCGCCTGCTCGGCCCGCTTGCCGTACGGCGCGTGCTGCGGGTTGGCGATCGCGATGCGGCCGAAGCGCGGCTGCAGCAGATCCTCGACCCACACTTTGCGCATGTCGATGCTTGCGCTCCACAGCACGATGCCGCCAAGCGCATAGGGCACGGGTTGTCCGCCCGCCTGACCATGCGCGACCAGCTGTTGCGGGTAACCGCTGTCGGCCGAAAAAAACAGCTCGAACGGCGCGCCCTGCTCGATCTGCGTCAGCAACTTGCCGGAGGAACCGTAGACCACGTCGATGACATCCCGGGAGTGCTCCTGACGGTATGAGGCAACGATGGCATCCATCGCGAAGCGCAGATCCGCCGCAGCGGCGATCGTGATGTGCCGACCGTCTCCCGCGGGCGCGGGCAGCGGTGCGATCAATACGCCCAGGGCCATCAGGCAACACAAAAACATGCGCATCGTGGTGTTCTCGACCAGTGCGGCGCGGTGCACCGCACCAAAAAAAATCGGCGTCCGCTCATGATGGCATTCCGTCCCAGTCAGCGCACGCGATGCGCCAATGCATACGACTTTGGTCGAGTGGTATCGATTTCCAACAGCCATTAAATGTAGCGGCGACATCCGGCGCCGGGGCCGGGTAAACCAGGGGTACTAGTTTATGGCTGAGATATCAGGGGCTACAGGTTCATCGACGGCGACACGGGGTACGCCGGGTTTCTTCGCCAGGGAACGCACCATCGCCAGTCCGCGCTTCAACCGCTGGCTGGTCCCACCTGCGGCACTGGCGATCCATCTGTCGATCGGCATGGCCTATGGCTTTTCGGTGTTCTGGCTGCCGATGAGCAAACTGTTGACCAATACCGACCCGTTGGTCTGCGCCAAGCTGGGTTTCTTTGCGGCGTTGACCAGCACCAGCTGCAACTGGACGGTGCCGCAGGTCACCCACATCTTCGAGACCTTCATCGCCATGCTGGGCATTTCCGCCTTCTTGTGGGGTGGCTGGCTGGAACACGCAGGTCCGCGCAAGGCCGGCTTCATCGCCGCACTGAGCTGGGGCGGCGGTTTGGTGCTTGGCGGCATCGGCGTGATGGTGCATCAGTTGTGGCTGGTCTATCTGGGTGCCGGCTTCCTCGGCGGCATCGGTCAGGGTCTGGGCTATATCGCCCCGGTGTCGTCGCTGATCAAGTGGTTCCCCGACCGCCGCGGCATGGCCACCGGCTTCGCCATCATGGGTTACGGCGGCGGCGCGATGATCGGAGCCCCGCTGGCGGTGATGTTGATGAAGCACTTTTCCGCTCCCGGGGTGCAGGGTGTGGCGCCGACGCTGATGGTGATGGGCGTGATCTACATCCTGGCGATGTCGGCCGGCGCCTTCGGCTTCCGTGTACCGCCCAACGGCTGGCATCCGGTCGGTTGGACGCCACCGGAAAACAGCCACGCCAACGAAATGATCACCCACCGCCACGTGCATGTGGAACGATCCTGGAAAACCCCGCAGTTCTGGCTGATCTGGGGTGTGCTGTTCCTCAATGTGACGGCCGGCATCGCGGTGATCTCGATGGCCAGCCCGATGCTGCAGGATGTATTCGGCGGCAAGCTGGTCGGGGTGACGGAGGCAGCAGCCATCCTTACCGCTGCGCAGAAGGCGGCGATAGTGGCCGCCGCTGCGGGTCTGGTCGGCCTGATCAGCCTGTTCAACAGCCTCGGACGCATCTTCTGGGCCTCGCTGTCGGACATGCTCGGACGCAAGAACACCTATTACACGTTCTTCGTGCTGGGCATCATCGTGTACAGCCTGTTGCCCACCTGGGGCCATCTCGGGCTGGCGTCGATGTTCGTGGTGTCGATCTGCATCATCCTGAGCATGTATGGCGGCGGCTTCTCGACGGTGCCCGCCTATCTGGCCGATATCTTCGGCACGCAGATGGTCGGCGCCATCCACGGCAAGCTGCTGACCGCCTGGTCGGCTGCCGGCGTGGTCGGCCCGTTCGTGATTGCCGCCATCCGCCAGGCCCAGCTTGACGCCGGCGTAGCGAAAAACCTGGTCTACGACCGTACGCTATACCTGATGGCGTTCCTGCTGCTGTGCGGCCTGATCTGCAATGCGCTGGTGAAACCGGTGAAGCCGTCGCACTTCATGACCGACGCGGAACTGGCCCACGAGCGTTCGCTGCAGCATGACGATCGCGTCTTCGCCAGCGCCGAGACGGCGGCACGCGGGGCCTTTGGCATCACGGGTATTTTGGCCTGGCTGGCCGTGGGTGTACCTTTCCTTATCGGCCTGTATATCGCGATTGCCAAGGCCGCTGCGCTGTTCTAAAAGGCACAAGTATGAAACGTGCTGCAAATACTGCGTCGCTGCCGGACATTCCGGAGAATGTCCGGACAGCGGTACTGAAGGTCACCGCCCGACTGAAAGATCAGCCGGGCGCCCTGCTCCCGGTGCTGCACGGTGTGCAGGCAGCGCTGGGTTGCATACCCGAAACGTCCGTGCCATTGATTGCCCACGAAATGAATCTGTCGCGGGCCGACGTGCATGGCGTGATCAGCTTCTATCACTACTTTCGCAGCCAACCGGCTGGGCGCCGCGTGATCTACCTGTGCCGGGCCGAATCGTGCCAGGCAATGGGCGCTGGCGCGTTGGAAAAACACGTCAAGCAACGGCTGGGCGTGGACTTTCACGAGACCACCGCCGATGGCGCGTTCACGCTCGAGCCGGTCTATTGCCTCGGCAACTGCGCGTGCTCGCCGGCAATGATGGTCGATGACGAACTGAAAGGCCGGCTGACCCCCGCGGGGTTCGATGCGTGGCTGGCCGCAGAAAAGACAGCCGCGGAGTCGACATGAGCATCATGGTTTACGTACCGCGCGATGCCGGTGCGTTGTCGCTGGGCGCCGAGGCGACAGCCGAAGCCATCGCTGCCGAGGCCCGGCAACGCAAGGTCGATGTGCGGATCGTGCGCAACGGCTCGCACGGACTGTACTGGCTGGAACCGATGGTGGAAGTCGCCACGGCCGACGGCCGCGTTGCCTACGGCCCGGTGCAGCCCGCAGACGTGCCGTCGTTGTTCGAGGCGGATTTCCTGCATGGCGGCAGCCACCCACTGGCACAGGGGTCGACGCAAGCCATCGCGTACCTGAAGAGTCAGCAACGACTGACTTTCGCCCGGGTTGGCGTGGTCGATCCGCGCAGTCTGGACGACTACCGCGAGCATGGCGGCTACCGCGGCCTTGAAGCGGCGCTCGGCATGGACGGGGCAGCGATCGTGCAGGCGCTCACCGACTCGGGCCTGCGTGGACGGGGCGGTGCGGCATTCCCGGCCGGCATCAAGTGGAAAACCTGCCTGGACGCCCCGGCCGACCGCAAATACATCGTCTGCAATGCCGACGAAGGCGACTCGGGTACGTTCGCCGATCGCATGATCATGGAAGGCGATCCCTTCGTGCTGATCGAGGGCATGACCATCGCCGGCCTGGCCGTGGGCGCAAACCACGGCTATATCTATCTGCGTTGCGAGTACCCGCATGCGCAGCGTGCGCTGGAGGCTGCGATCGCCAGCGCCGAGGCGGACGGCTATCTCGGCGACGACGTGCGCGGCAGCGGCAAGCCGTTCCGGCTGGAAGTGCGCATGGCGGCCGGCGCCTACATCTGCGGCGAGGAAACCTCGCTGCTGGAATCGCTGGAGGGCAAGCGCGGACAAGTCCGCTTCAAGCCGCCGCTGCCGGCAATCGAGGGCCTGTTCGGCAAGCCCACGGTGATCAACAACGTGGTTACGCTGGCTTCGGTGCCGATCATCCTGGACAAGGGCGCGGCGTACTACCGCGACTACGGCATCGGCCGTTCGCGCGGCACCCTGCCGCTGCAGCTGGCCGGCAACCTGAAACGGCCGGGTCTGGTCGAACGCGCGTTCGGCCTGACGCTGCGCGAGCTGATCGAGGACTACGGTGGCGGCACCGCCAGCGGTCGGCCGGTGCGTGCGGTGCAGGTCGGCGGCCCGCTGGGTGCCTATATCCCCGCATCGCAGCTGGACACGCCGATCGACTATGAAGCCTTTGTGGCGATCGGCGGCATGCTCGGCCATGGTGGCGTAGTGGTGTTCGACGACAGCGTCGACATGGCGGCGCAGGCACGCTATGCAATGGAATTCTGTGCGATCGAATCGTGCGGCAAATGCACGCCGTGCCGCATCGGCTCGACCCGCGGCGTGGAGGTGATCGACCGGATCGTCGCCGGCAACGCCGCCGAGCGCGAGCGCAACGAGGTGCTGCTGCGCGACCTGTGCCAGACCATGCTGGCCGGCTCGCTGTGCGCACTGGGCGGCATGGCGCCGTTCCCGGTGCTCAGCGCACTGGACCATTTCCCCGAAGATTTTGCAGGCGCCACCGACAAGACGGCGTCCTGAGGAGGTAACGCGTCATGTTATCCATCGTCGAGATCGATTACGGCACGCCCAAGGCAACGTCGCAAACCATGGTCGCACTGCAGATCGACGGCAAGGCCGTGCGCGTACCGGAGGGCACCTCGATCATGCGCGCCGCGGCGCAGGCCGGCATCAACATCCCCCGTCTGTGCGCCAGCGAGATGCTCGAACCGTTCGGTTCATGCCGGCTGTGCCTGGTCGAGATCGAAGGCCGCAAGGGCTACCCGGCATCGTGTACCACGCCGGTGACTGCCGGCATGTCGGTCAGCACGCAGACACCGAAGCTGGCCGACATCCGCCGCGGTGTGATGGAGCTGTACATCTCCGACCATCCGCTGGACTGCCTGACCTGCCCTGCCAACGGCCACTGCGAACTGCAGGATATGGCCGGTGTGGTCGGCCTGCGCGAGGTGCGCTACGGCTACGAGGGAGAAAACCACGTCTACGCCAAGAAGCCCGACGGCACCACGAACCCGCTGTTCGTGGCCAAGGACGAATCCAATCCCTACTTCACCTTCGACCCGTCCAAGTGCATCGCCTGCTCGCGCTGCGTGCGCGCCTGCGACGAAGTGCAGGGCACGTTCGCGCTGACCATCCAGGGCCGTGGCTTCGAATCCAAGGTGGCGGCCAGCCAGGACAACCGTTTCCTCGATTCCGAGTGCGTATCTTGCGGCGCCTGCGTGCAGGCCTGCCCCACCGCCACGCTGTCGGAAAAGTCCCTGATCGACAAGGGTCAGGCCGAGCACAGCGTGGTCACCACCTGTGCCTACTGTGGCGTCGGCTGCAGCTTCCGCGCCGAGATGAAGGGCGAGGAAGTCATGCGCATGGTGCCGAACAAGGATGGCCAGGCCAACCATGGCCATTCCTGCGTCAAGGGACGTTTCGCGATCGGTTATGCGACGCATCCGGACCGCATCACCACGCCGATGATCCGGGCGAAGATCTCCGATCCATGGAAGGTGGTGAGCTGGGACGAGGCGTTCGCCCACGTCGCCAGCGAGTTCAAGCGGCTCCAGGCCAGCCACGGCAAGCATTCGATCGGCGGCATCACGTCCTCGCGCTGCACCAACGAGGAAACCTATCTGGTGCAGAAACTGGTGCGCGCCGGTTTCGGCAACAACAACGTCGATACCTGTGCCCGCGTCTGCCATTCGCCGACCGGCTACGGTCTCAAGGCCACCTTGGGCGAATCGGCCGGCACCCAGGATTTCGACTCGATCGAGCGGACCGACGTCGTGCTGGTGATCGGCGCCAATCCGACCGATGCCCACCCGGTGTTCGGCTCGCAGATGAAACAGCGCCTGCGCGCCGGCGCAAAGCTCATCGTGATCGACCCGCGCCGGATTGATCTGGTGCGCACGCCGCACGTCCGCGCCGACTATCACCTCAAACTGAAACCCGGCACCAATGTCGCCATGCTGGACACGCTGGCACATGTGATCGTCACCGAAGGGCTGGTCGATCGGGATTTCGTGGCCAGGCGCTGCGAACCGGATGCGTTCGAAAAATGGAGCGCCTTCGTGGGCCAGGACAAGTACAGCCCGGAGGCGATGGAAGCCGAAACCGGTGTTCCTGCCGCACTGGTGCGCGGTGCGGCACGACTGTACGCCAGCGGCGGCAACGGCGCGATCTACTATGGGCTGGGTGTCACCGAGCACGCACAGGGTTCGACCGCAGTGATGGCCATCGCCAACCTGGCCATGGCCACCGGCAACATCGGCCGCGAGGGCGTGGGCGTGAATCCGCTGCGCGGCCAGAACAACGTGCAGGGTTCGTGCGACATGGGCTCGTTCCCGCACGAATTCCCCGGCTACCGGCATGTCGGCGATGTCGCCACCCGTGCATTGTTCGAAAAAGACTGGGGCGTACCGCTGCTGGGCGAACCCGGGCTGCGCATCCCCAACATGTTCGAGGCGGCGCTCGATGGCAGCTTCCGCGGTCTGTACATCGAAGGCGAGGACATTGCCCAGTCCGATCCGGATACCCAGCACGTCACCGCGGCGTTGAGTGCAATGGAATGCATCGTGGTGCAGGACCTGTTCCTCAACGAGACGGCCAAATACGCCCACGTGTTCCTGCCCGGCAGCTCGTTCCTGGAAAAGGACGGCACCTTCACCAACGCCGAGCGCCGCGTATCGCGGGTGCGCAAGGTAATGGCGCCCAAGGCCGGCTACGCCGACTGGGAAATCACCCAGAAACTGGCGCAGGCGATGGGCTATCCGATGAACTACAGCCACGCATCGGAAATCATGGACGAGATAGCGCGCTTGACCCCCACCTTCCATGGCGTGAGCTTCGAGAAGATCGACCGGCTCGGCTCGGTCCAGTGGCCGTGCAACGAAGATCATCCCGACGGCACGCCGGTAATGCACGTGGGTGAATTCGTGCGCGGCAAAGGGCGCTTCATGCTCACCGAGTACGTACCCACCTCGGAGAAGGTCAACGCCGAACATCCGCTGATCCTCACTACCGGTCGCATCCTCAGCCAGTACAACGTCGGCGCGCAGACACGGCGTACCGCCAACGTGATGTGGCACGACGAGGACCGCCTGGAAATCCACCCGCACGACGCCGAGGAGCGCGGCATCGCCGATGGCGACTGGGTCGGCATCCGCAGCCGTTCGGGCGATACCGTGTTACACGCGATGATTTCCGAGCGCATGCAGCCCGGCGTGGTCTACACCACCTTCCACTTCCCCGGCTCCGGCGCCAACGTCATCACCACCGAGAACTCCGACTGGGCCACCAACTGCCCCGAATACAAGGTCACTGCCGTCCAGGTCACCCGGGTCAGCCAGCCCTCGGACTGGCAAAAGCGTTTCCATGCATTTTCGGACCAGCAGCAGGCATTGTTGGATCAGGCGCAGTCGGCGGATAAGCTTGGCCAGTCCCCCCCGGCATGACATGTCCGACACCGATGCCGATGCTGTGCCCCATGCCGGATTCGTCACGCGCCCGGTCGACCGCTGGCATCACGGCCAGTCGGTGCACGAGGATGACTGCGTCGCCGAGGAGGTCCCGGTCGCGATGGTCTACAACGGCGCATCGTTTGCCGTGATGATGGCGACACCGCATGACCTGGGGGATTTCGCGCTGGGGTTCTCGCTCAGCGAGGGCCTGATCGATACACCGGCACAACTGCTGCAAGTGCAGGTCCGCACGCTGCTCGAAGGCATCGAGTTGGCGATGCGCGTCGCCGACGATGCCCCGGTCGCGCAACCCGGCCGCGCACGCGAACGCCTGCTGCCGGGCCGCAGCGGCTGCGGCATCTGCGGTACGCGCGATCTGGAGCAGGCCGTGCGCCAGCCGGCCCCGGTCGAGGCTGGGCGCACCTTCACGCCGGAAGCGCTCGAACAGGCACTGTCCCAATTGCAGACCCGGCAGCCGATGAACGCCGCCACCGGCGCCGTGCACGCTGCCGCCTGGGCCGACCACAATGGACAGATCGTGCTGGTGCGTGAGGATGTCGGACGCCACAACGCGCTGGACAAGCTGATTGGCGCCATGCGTCACGGCGGCATCGACCCGAACGAAGGCATGGCGCTGGTGACCAGTCGCGCCAGTTACGAAATGGTCACCAAGGCCGCCAGTGCCGGCGTCACGCTGCTTGCCGCCATCTCCGCACCGACGGCGCTGGCGATCGAACTGGCACGCAGCGCTGGCGTCACCCTGATCGGTTTCGCGCGACCGGGCATCCACAATGTCTACACCCATCCCCACCGCCTGCTGTCCGCAACCAGGCAGGAGCTGACATGAACATCGAACGACTCATCGGCATGGCCAACGACATCGCCGCCTATTTCGCGGTGGAACCGGATCACGCCACTGCCGTGCACGGAGTGCGCGACCACCTGACCAAATTCTGGGATCCGGTGATGCGCCGTGAACTGAAGACCCACCTGATGCAGGGGGGTGAAGGCCTGCTGCCACTCGCCAGAGAGGCGGTCGACGGATTGAGCATGCCACCACCGGCCAGCATCGGTTGAGCGGAGGCAAGTCCCGCTCAACCGCCAGCCGGCAAGGGAGATGCCTACATCAGATTCTTGTTGATCTTGATTTCGGTCTTCGCTCTCAGCCATTCAACCAATTCACGCGAGGCCTCGGAGCCGTAAGCCTGTGCCATCTGCCGCTGCAGCGCCATGCGCTGTTGCGGCGTGACCTTGGACAGATCACCACCTTGTACCTTGTCCACAGCCAGCACGCCGTAATTGCCTGCCGTCATGTCCACCACGGCGAACTGCGGTTTGCCTTTTACCGGATGCGGCAGCAGGAAAGCTTCCTTGAGCAGCGGTGCCGGCGTCGCGGATTGCCCGCGAATCGCCCCGCTCTCGCTCTTCAGGCTGGCCCCCAACGATGCGGCAACAGTCGCCATCGACTCGCCCTTGCGCAGACGCTCAAGCGCATCGTCCGCCTGTTTTCTGGCAGCCGCGGCGACGCGCTCGTCCAGAATCCGCTTCTCCACATCGGCGCGCACATCGGCCAGCGGGCGCGCAGCTGCTGCGACATGCTTGCCGACGCGGATCACCACCGAATGGTCATTGCCCAGGTCGATCAATCCGGAATTGTTGCCCTGCACCAGAACGTCGTCGGAAAACGCCGCGGCGACCACCTTGGGGTTGGCCGCCAGGCCAACGCCGCCCTTGCGCGAAAACAGTGGAGTGCTCTTGATCGGAAGGCCCAGGGCCGTGGCGGCCGGCTCCAGCGATGACGGGTTCTGATACGTGTTGTCGGACAGCTTGCCGGCAACTTCGTTGTACTTGCGATCACGCTTTGACGCTGAAGCTTCCTTGACCAGCTGGTCACGCACTTCGGCGAATGGCTTGGATTCGCCGCTGCGGATATCCCGCAGCCAGATGATGTGATAGCCATCAGGTGACAGGATCGGCTTGGAGATCTCGCCTTTTTTCAACGCGAACATGGCCGCTTCGAACGCCGGATTCGTCACGCCCTTTTCCAGCCAGCCCAGATCGCCGCCCTGGCGTCGTGAGCCCAGATCCTGGGAATCGTGTTCGGCCAGCTTCGCGAAGTCGCCGGGGTTCGCTTCGGCCGCAATTTTCTCGGCCTTGGCCAATGCAGCCTTCTGCTGCGCGGGTGTGGCGTTGGCCGGCACATTGATCAGGATGTGCGAAACGAGTCGTTGCTCAGGCTGCACAAAACGCTGCTTCTCGTCCGCGTAACGCTTCTTCAGTTCATCCTCGCTCGGTGGAGTATCCAGCTTCAGCTGGGAGCCATCGACCTCGATGTATTTCACCGAAACCTGTTCGGGATTCATGTAGTCGGCCAGATGCGCCTTGTAAAACGCCAGGACCTCGGCATCGGTGATCTTGCTGTCGGCCAACGTTGGCCGTGGCAACACGAAGTAGCGCAGATCCCGCCGCTGGTAGACCAGGCTGAAGAACTGGTCAGCCTGCGCGTCGCTGGCAAACGTGCTGTCGTTGATTGCATCGGGCAACAGCTCGGGAGCCAATGTTGTACGCACTTCGTCCTCGAACATCTCCGGCGTCTTGCGCTGACTGGCCAGCCAGGCCCGGTAGGAAGCCGGGTCGAACTGGCCGTTCAACTGAAGTGCCGGGATGCTCGCGATGTAATCACGCACGGACTGATTGGCTACCCGCATGCCCCAGTCATCATTGGCCTTCAGCAGCAACTGCTGGTCGATGAGACCATCGAGCACACGCTGCTTGATCTCGGGCTTTTCGAAGATGCTTGGGTCGAATTTATCCCCTTCCCGGGCACTTTCCTGCTGTCGCAACTGGTTCATTCGATTTTGAAAGGTGTTCTGATCGATTTCATGCTTGCCGACCTTCGCCACGAACGTTTCATTGCGCGACGTAAAGTAGCTCTGCATGCCGAACAGCGACATGGCCAGAACAGCGATACCGAGAACGATGATGGACGGCCATCCATGCATCTTGTTACGCATTGCCTGCAGCATCGAAATCTTCCTGCAATCTGGATTGTGGCGAATCTGGAAACCTGTCGCACATTGTAAGCAACTAGCAGCCTGTCGGGCTTTGGTTGGCTGGGCTGCGAATCCGTCTGTTCGGTGCCTATTTCCGCCGTTTCTTGGCCCATAACACCACTATGGGCCGGCGAATCGTCGAGTTCTGTCCTCGTACAGCCGAATTCTCGTCTTGGCCACCAAAGCCCGGCAGGCCGCTAGGCGCCATGCCGATGCACATCGCCCAAACGCCAAGGGCGCCACCAGGGCGCCCTTGCGAACTGTGGCGGAGCGGACGGGACTCGAACCCGCGACCTCCGGCGTGACAGGCCAGCATTCTAACCAGCTGAACTACCGCTCCGCACTATCTGGTGGGTGCTGTAGGGATCGAACCTACGACCACCGCCTTGTAAGGGCGACGCTCTACCGCTGAGCTAAGCACCCCGAAACCAAGCGAACAGCCGCTTAGTTTAGGGCATCCTTGAGGGTCTTGCCAGCCTTGAAAGCCGGCACCTTGGAAGCCTTGATCTTGATCGCTTCATTGGTACGTGGATTGCGGCCGACGCGGGCAGCCCGCTTGCGCACGGTGAACGTACCGAAACCCACCACCGACACATCATCCCCCTTCTTCAACGTCTTCTGCACAGTCTCGAAAAAAGCCTCGAGCGCGCGACCAGCATCAGCCTTGGTGAGCTCGGCCTTCTCGGCGATGGCATTGATCAGATCAGTTTTATTCATTGAAAAACTCCCTTCTTCGGATTTCGACCAACGTGCAAGTCTGAAACGAGACAACGTCGGCATGGATGGTTGGCCTGCCAGGTACCTTGTACGCGACCCCGCATCGCTGCGCTCACAAGTAGCCGCCGGGACTGCGGTATCACCTTTATACCAGTGCCTTGCTGGTATCCGCAACACAAGCTGCATCAACGGTTGTGGCGAATCCGGGTCGAACGAAATCGCTTGCAAAACGGACGCCGGAAGACTAAACACGCACCCTGTCGCATCGAGCTCCTGAATCGGCTGAAAAATGCCCCGCCTGAGCGGGGCATTCCATGGCTCGTGGACGATCCGGTCAGTGCGTTCGTGAATGCACTTCCAGCGCATCTTCCACAGGTACCGCGGCAGCCTCGTCGTTCACCGGGTTCGGATGCAATGGACGTTCCAGAGCAATATCAAGCACTTCATCAATCCAGCGCACCGGATGGATCTCCAACGAGGAGGTGATGTTGGCCGGCATGTCAGCCAGGTCCTTCTTGTTCTCATCGGGAATGATCACCGTGGTGATACCGCCGCGATGCGCCGCCAGCAATTTTTCCTTCAGGCCACCGATGGGCAACACACGCCCGCGCAAGGTGATCTCGCCGGTCATGGCCACTTCGGAACGAACAGGCACCTTGGTCAACGCGGAAACCAGCGCCGTACACATTGCGATACCCGCGCTGGGACCGTCTTTCGGCGTGGCGCCTTCGGGTACGTGGATATGCACATCGAGTTTCTGGTGAAACTCCGGGTCGATTCCCCATCGATCGGCACGCGCACGCACGACCGACAGCGCGGCCTGGATCGACTCCTTCATGACGTCGCCAAGCTGTCCGGTATGCACCAGCCTCCCCTTGCCGGCAACTACGGAGCCTTCGATGCTGAGCAATTCGCCACCGACCTGAGTCCAGGCAAGTCCGGTGACCAGGCCGACCTCGTTCTGCAACTCCTTACGCCCGAAATCGAAGCGCCGAACGCCCAGGTAATGGCCGAGGTTGTCCGAGCTGACCTTGATCCGGCCAACGACAGACTTCGGCTTCGACTTGGGCTTTGCCGCTCTGTCCGCTGCAGTGGAACGCCCCGCCTTGGCCTTCTTGACCTCGCCCAGCGTCAGCTCCTTGACTACCTTGCGGCAGATCTTGGAAATTTCGCGCTCCAGATTGCGCACGCCCGCCTCACGCGTGTAGTAGCGCACGATGTCACGCAACGCCTCCTCGTCGACATCGAGCTCCTCGGGCTTGAGGCCGTTGGCCTTGAGCTGTTTGGGCAGCAGGTACTTGCGTGCAATTCCAAGCTTTTCGTCTTCGGTGTAACCGGGAATGCGGATGACTTCCATGCGATCCAGCAACGGCCCGGGGATGTTCAAGGTGTTGGCGGTGGCGATCCACATCACCTCGGACAAGTCCAGATCGACCTCCAGGTAATGGTCGTTGAAGGCGTGGTTCTGCTCCGGATCGAGTACCTCCAGCAACGCCGACGACGGGTCGCCTCGGAAATCCATCGACATCTTGTCGATCTCGTCGAGTACGAACAGCGGGTTTCTGGCACCCGCCTTGCTGATGTTCTGCACGATGCGACCGGGCAGCGAGCCGATATAGGTCCGCCGATGCCCGCGTATCTCGGCCTCGTCACGCACGCCGCCCAGGCTCATGCGCACGAATTTCCGGTTGGTGGCCTTGGCGATCGATTGCCCCAGTGAGGTCTTGCCCACACCAGGCGGCCCGACCAGGCACAGGATCGGCCCCTTCATCACGCTTACCCGTTGTTGCACGGCCAGGTATTCAAGGATGCGCTCCTTGACCTTTTCCAGCCCGAAATGATCGGCGTCGAGTACTTCCTGCGCCATCTGCAGGTCCTTGCGTACCTTGCTGCGCTTGTTCCACGGCACGCCGACCAGCCAGTCGAGATAATTGCGCACCACGGTCGCTTCGGCCGACATCGGCGACATCTGCTTGAGCTTGCTGAATTCCTGCCGAGCCTTGCCAAGTACGGCCTTGGGCATGCCGGATGACTCGATCTTCTTCTGCAGTTCGTCGAGTTCGTTGGTACCGTCCTCGCTGTCGCCGAGCTCCTTCTGGATCGCCTTCATCTGCTCGTTGAGGTAATACTCGCGCTGGCTCTTCTCCATCTGCGACTTCACCCGCCCGCGAATGCGTTTCTCGACCTGCTGCAAATCCATCTCGCTGTCGACCAATCCGATCAGCAGCTCCAGTCGCTGACCCACATCGGCTGTTTCCAGCACTTTCTGCTTGTCGTCCATGCGTACGGAAAGATGTGCGGCAATGGAATCGGCGACACGCGAGGGGTCGTCTATCCCCGACAGGCTGGCCAGTACTTCCGGCGGCAATTTGCGGCTCTGCTTGACCAGTTGCTCGAACAGCGAGATCAACGTGTTCGAAACCACATCAAGCTCGCGATCCTTGGCGTTGTAGACAGGCTCGATCACGTGGAAACCGGCGGTGAGCATGCCACCCGCTTCCTGGTAATTCTCGATGCTGACCCGCGACTGCCCCTCGACCAGCACCTTGACGGTACCATCGGGCAATTTGAGCAGTTGCAGCACACCGGCCAGCGTACCGATCCCGTGCAGGTCAGCGATCTGCGGATCGTCGATGTCCGGACTTTTCTGCGCCACCAGCAGGATCTGCCGTTCGCCCTCCATCGCACGCTCCAGGGCACGCATGGACTTGTCGCGACCGACAAACAGGGGGATGACCATGTGCGGATAAACCACCACGTCACGCAATGGCAGTACCGGCAGGGCATCCGGCGCTGGAGGAAGGGAAGTGTTCTTGGCCATTGAAGAGGGTCCCTTCAGGAAATCGGATCAAAGTTCATCCCGACACTGCGCCGGGTCTATCTACACGTCAAGTGGAGGCGGTCGGGCGACCAGTCAAGGTGCGCCTGCACCTGAAAAAAAAATGACGGCTCCGGTGAAATCACCGGAGCCGTCATTTTTGCAACCACCCCGGGCGATCAGGCAGCGCCGGTGCCGTCGCTGGCGATACGCTGCTGCAGGTTGCCGCGGTAAATCAGGTAGGGCTCGGCCTGACCATCGATCACGGCATCATCCACCACCACTTTGCTGACGTGCTCGAGCGAGGGCAACTCATACATGGTATCGAGCAGTACCTGTTCAAGGATGGTACGCAGGCCGCGGGCGCCCGTCTTGCGCTTGAGTGCCTTGCGGGCAATGGCCTGCAATGCCTCGGGCCGGAACTCCAGCTCCGCATCTTCCATTTCGAACAGCTTCTTGAACTGTTTGGTGACGGCATTCTTCGGTTCGGTGAGAATCTTGACCAGGGCATCCTCGTCCAGCTCATCGAGTGTGGCGACTACCGGCAGACGCCCCACAAACTCCGGAATCAGGCCGAAACGCACCAGATCGGCCGGTTCCACGTCGGCCAGCACCTTGCCCAGATTCTCCGTGCGTTCCTTGCTGCGCACTTCGGCGGAGAATCCGATACTGGTGTTCTCGGAGCGCTGCTGGATCACCTTTTCGAGACCCGCGAACGCACCGCCGCAGATGAACAGTATGTTCTTCGTGTCGACCTGCAGGAACTCCTGCTGCGGGTGCTTGCGCCCGCCCTGTGGCGGTACCGAAGCAAGCGTGCCTTCGATCAGCTTCAGCAATGCCTGCTGCACGCCTTCGCCGGACACGTCGCGGGTGATCGACGGGTTCTCGCTCTTGCGCGAGATCTTGTCGATCTCGTCGATGTAGACGATGCCCGACTGCGCTTTTTCGACGTCGTAGTCGCATTTCTGCAACAGCTTCTGGATGATGTTTTCGACATCCTCACCCACGTAGCCCGCTTCCGTCAGCGTGGTGGCGTCGGCAATGGTGAACGGCACATTGAGCAGCCGCGCCAACGTTTCGGCCAGCAACGTCTTGCCCGAGCCGGTCGGGCCGATCAGCAGAATGTTGGATTTGGCCAGTTCGATGTCATCGCTTTTCTGGCGTGACTCGATCCGCTTGTAGTGGTTGTACACCGCCACCGCCAGCGCTTTCTTGGCCCGGGTCTGACCCACCACGTACTGATCCAGCGATTCGCGGATTTCGCGTGGCTTGGGCAACTGGGTACGCCCGGAAGCAGCCTTTTCTTCCAGCTCTTCGCGAATGATGTCGTTGCACAGTTCCACGCACTCGTCGCAGATGAACACGGACGGACCCGCGATCAGCTTGCGTACTTCATGCTGGCTCTTGCCACAGAAGGAGCAATAGAGAATCTTGCCGCTGTCGCTGGAACGCCCCTGCCGGTCGTCGCTCATACTTTCGATCCCACTGGTAAATCTGGATGCGTCGCGAGAATACCACAGCACTCCGCCTCTGCCTGCAGACGCGGGACTGCTCTGGCGATTCCAGGAGTCGGTCGGACTTCGGTCGAGGCGAGAATTCGGCTGTGCGAGGACAGATTTCTGACGATTCGCCGGCCCATACTGGTTCTATGGGCCAAGAAGCGGCAAGAATATGGACCGCACAGATGGATTCGCAGCCCGGCCAATCAAAGTCCGGCAGGCTCCCAGGCTAAGGTGTGGGAATCAGGCCGATTTGACGGACTCGCCGGCGCGCTTGTCCAGCACTTCGTCGATCAGACCGTAAACCTTGGCGTCGATCGGGTTCATGAAGCGATCGCGCTCCATATCCTGCTCGATCTTCTCGATCGGCTGACCCGTGTGATCGACGTAAATCTGATTAAGACGTTGGCGCATATAAAGAATTTCCCGCGCTTGGATCTCGATATCGGTCGCCTGCCCCTGGGTTCCACCGGAGGGCTGATGGATCATGATGCGTGAATTGGGCAACGAGAACCGTTTGCCCTTGGCACCGGCCATCAGCAGCAGCGAACCCATGCTGCACGCCTGACCGATGCACATCGTGCTGACGTCCGGTTTGATGAACTGCATGGTGTCGTAAATCGCCAGGCCGGCGGTCACCGCGCCACCGGGGCTGTTGATGTAGAAGTGGATGTCCTTGTCCGGATTTTCCGACTCCAGAAAAAGCAGCTGCGCAACCAGCAGGTTGGCGACCTGGTCGTTGACTTCGCCCACCAGGAAGATCACCCGCTCCTTCAGCAGACGCGAATAAATGTCGTAGGAGCGCTCGCCGCGAGCGGTCTGCTCGACGACCATCGGTACCAAATTGAGGTTCTGAATCGGATCCATGGCCATGTTTGCAGCTCTCCGGTTGATGGACGCCTGGCGTGATGGCTCAGGCGTTGGCTGGGCGCATAACGTCGTCAAAGCTCAGATCCTGCAACGTGGTTCTGGCATGTTCGGCCACCCACTCTGCCACCTGATCTTCCATGACTCGATTCTGCAACCCTGACATCAGTTGGGGGTCGCTGTTATAGAGTTCAATGACTTTCTCCGGCTCCTCGTAGGTCGACGCGATTGCGGCGAGCTGTTCGGCAACGCGCTTGCGGTCAACCACCATCGACTGCTTGCGCGCGATCTCGCCCATCAACAGGCCGGCGATCACCCGCTTGCGCGCGATCGGCAGGGCAGACTCGATCAGCTGGGGTGGTGGCTCCTGGCCCTGCGGCACACTGCCGGCAGCCAAGCTCTTCGCCTCGGACTGGACCATCAGCCTGGGCACATCCAGCTCAGCGTGCGCATCGGCCAGCTTCTGCGCAACCTCGGATTTCAGGCGCGCCATCAGCGCGGCTTTCAGCTCCCGCTCGAGATTCGCGCGAACCTCCTGCCTGAAGGTATCCAGGTTGCCGTCGTCGATGCCGAAAAGCTTGGCAAATTCCGCATCGACCTCGGGCAGCTTCGGCTCCTGCACCTTGATGATGTTGAAGCTCACGCTGGCGGTCTTGCCGGCCAGTTGCTCGTTGCGGAAATCTTCCGGGAAAGCGACTTCGGTGGTGAAGCTGTCATCGGCCTTGCGGCCAACCAGCGTCTCGTCCAGCGCCTTGAACAACGTGCCCGAGCCAAGCACGCTGCCCGCACGCTCCAGGCCTTCCTCCGGAAAGCGGTAGTCCCCGGCCATGGCGGCGTATTCGAACATCACGAAATCGCCATCGACCGAGACCCGATCAACCTCATCGAAACTGCGGCGCTGCAGACGCAGGGTTTCCAGCATCTTGTCGATATCCGCGTCGGTCACCACCGCCATCGGCCGGTTGATCTCGAGTGCGGCCACATCGACGTCGGGGAACTCCGGCATGACCTCGAAGGTGGCGGTATACGCGATTTCGCCGTTTTCCGGCTTGCCCGTGGTGTTGATCGCCGGACTGGCGATCGGCTGCAACTTCTCCAGTTCCACCGCCTCACGCAACGTGCTGCCGATCAGGTCGGACAACACCTCGCCACGCACCTGTTCGCCAAAGCGCTGCCGGATCACCGTGACGGGCACCTTGCCCGGACGAAAGCCCTTCAGACGGACCGTACGGCCCATTTCCGCGATACGTGCGCTGACCTGCGTCTCGAAGCGCTCCGCGGGAAACTTTACCGTGAGCTTGCGCTCGAGCGTGCCGATGTTTTCAACCGAAACCTGCATGACGTCTCCTGGTACTACCTGATGTTATGGGCCAGCCGCAGGCACCATGGCGACAATTGCCGCCTGCAAAAAATGAAAATCATGGGCATGGTGCGAAAGGGGGGACTCGAACCCCCACGGGGTTAACCGCCAGAACCTAAATCTGGTGCGTCTACCAATTCCGCCACTCTCGCATGCCGCCATCACCAGACGCGCGCAACCGCAGGATCCTGAAATGGATGCTGTCGGCAGGACTTGCCCGACCCCCCTTCCAGACAGCATTTGCCACGCCCGCCTAAGTCGATGATTCCCTTGTACGAAAGCAGAACATTTTACGGTTGCACAAGCGCACAGCACAAGCGCGTTGAGAGCGGCGGCAGCTTTTGTCTTGCGGCAACGAGCATCGGCGGGCTTTCCAGTACGTGGATGCGCATCCGGCCACGAGCCACTTAGAAGCCTGTCGGGCTTTGGTGGTCAAGGCGAGAAGTCGGCTGTGCGAGGACAGAACTCGACGCTTCGCCTGCCCACAGTGGCGCCATGGGCCAAGAAGCGGCGGAAATAGGGACCGCACAGACGGATTCGCAGTCCGGCCGACCAAAGTCCGACAGGCTCTACCGCGCCTTCAGCCGGATTCCGGGCGGCACAACGCAGGACGCCGATCGCAAGCGATCGGCGTCCTGGCTTGATTGGTGGGCCGTGAAGGATTCGAACCTTCGACCAATTGATTAAGAGTCAACTGCTCTACCAACTGAGCTAACGGCCCATGAACTGATTTGCAGCTCGTGGCTGGGTCTGAAACTGGGGTGGGTGATGGGATTCGAACCCACGACAACCGGAATCACAATCCGGGACTCTAACCAACTGAGCTACACCCACCATAAATCCTCAAACTGGTGCGCCCGACAGGACTCGAACCTGCAACCCTCGGCTTAGAAGGCCGATGCTCTATCCGGTTGAGCTACAGGCGCAGTCAACACCAGTAAAGCGCATCGCTGGTCGGGGCAGAGGGATTCGAACCCCCGACTTTTGCGTCCCAAACGCAACGCTCTACCAGACTGAGCTATACCCCGCAACGAACCTTCAAACACTTCAAGTCATCGAAGCCTTCGAATGTTACGGGTGACTCCGCACTCAGTCAATCCGTATCGAAGCACACCATGATTCCGAATCACCTGTTTTCGCAGAGATGGTGCATCCTCGCTGTTCTCCGTGAAAACAAAACGGGGCGCAAGCACCCCGTCTCACCGAATAAAAATGGTGCGCCCGGAGAGATTCGAACTCCCGACCACCTAGTTCGTAGCCAGGTACTCTATCCAACTGAGCTACGGGCGCACTTTAAAAAAATCCAGCTTCGCCGCCTCAATGCATGCGCATCGGTGCGGCGAAGCAAGAAGCGGAATTATTCAGACTCCGCCCTCGTGCGTCAACACTTTTCATCAAAAAAATTCGACCGGATGCTACTGCACGACGCAAATATGGCATGGCACATGGCATGACCGAGGATACGCACGCGACCCGCATCACCCGCAAAAGAGCACCGGGTCGCACCCGGGAAACGCAAGGGCGATCCAAACATCGAATCAGTCCTTCAGGTCGTTACGACTCTGCGCGGCCGGCCCCCCGACTTTCCCCACCGTCGAACCGGCGTCACCCTTCGGCGGCGGCGGTGGCGGGCTTGCACCGGTCGCGGCAGTCTTTGTCCATTCGGCCGGGGGCCCGGGTATGCGCCCGGCCATGATGTCGTCGATCTGGTGTGCGTCGATCGTCTCGTACTGCAGCAATGCATCGGCCATGGCATGCAGCTTGTCGAGATTGGCGGTCAGCAACTCCCTGCTGCGCGCAAAGGCACGATCAAGAATGCCGCGCACTACCTCATCGATCTTGCTCGCGGTCTCGTTGGAGATGCTCTTGTGCTGGGTCACCGAGCGCCCCAGGAACACCTCATCCTCATCCTCGCCATAGGTGATCGGTCCGAGTTCGTCGGACAGGCCCCACTTGGTCGCCATGTTGCGCGCCATCTTGGTGGCACGCTCGATATCGTTGGAAGCGCCCGTGGTGACCTTGTCGGCACCGAAAATCAATTCCTCGGCCACCCGGCCGCCATACAGCGAACACAATTGCGACTCGATCGCCACGCGATTGATGCTGTATTTGTCGCCTTCGGGCAGATACATGGTGACGCCCAGCGCACGACCGCGCGGAATGATCGTCACCTTGTAGACCGGATCGTGCTCGGGCACCAGTCGACCCACGATGGCGTGGCCCGCCTCGTGGTAGGCCGTGAGCTTCTTCTCGTCTTCGCTCATCGCCATCGAGCGACGTTCCGTACCCATCAGAATCTTGTCGCGCGCGTTGTCCAGGTGACTCATGCGAACTTCGCGGGCATTCTCGCGCGCGGCGAACAGCGCCGCCTCGTTGACCAGATTGGCCAGATCGGCACCGGAGAATCCCGGTGTGCCACGCGCAATCGTCATCGCGTTCACATCGCTGGCGATCGGCACCTTGCGCATGTGCACCTTGAGTATCTGCTCGCGACCGCGCACGTCGGGCAGGCCCACCACGACCTGGCGATCGAACCGCCCCGGCCGCAGCAGTGCCGGATCCAGCACGTCGGGACGATTGGTTGCGGCGATCACGATGACGCCTTCGGTGCCCTCGAAACCGTCCATTTCGACCAGCAGCTGATTGAGCGTCTGCTCGCGTTCGTCGTGACCACCGCCCAAACCGGCGCCGCGATGACGGCCGACCGCGTCGATCTCGTCGATGAAGATGATGCATGGCGCGTGCTTCTTGGCCTGCTCGAACATGTCGCGCACGCGGCTGGCGCCCACGCCGACGAACATTTCGACGAAGTCGGAACCGGAGATGGAGAAAAACGGCACCTTGGCCTCGCCGGCAATCGCCTTCGCCAGCAGGGTCTTGCCGGTACCGGGCGGACCGACCATCAGCACGCCGCGCGGGATCTTGCCGCCGAGTTTCTGGAAGCGGCCCGGGTCGCGCAGGAACTCGACCAGCTCGCCGACTTCCTCCTTGGCCTCGTCGCAGCCGGCAACATCGCTGAAATTGACCTTGACCTGATCCTCACCCTGCAGCTTGGCGCGCGAACGGCCGAAACTCATCGCACCGCGGCCGCCACCGCCGGACTGCATCTGGCGCATGAACCAGATGAACACGCCGACAATCAGCAGAACCGGCAGCCAGCTCACCAGCAACCCGATCAGCGAGAAGCCCTCGGATGGATCCTGGCGAACCTCGACCCCCTTTTCCTGCATCTGCTTGACCACCGCGTTGGTGGAAAAACCGAGCATGGGCGCCACCGTGCGGAACACGCTGCCATCCTTCAGCTTGCCACTGATGGTGGCCGGCTGATCGGCACTGATCGTGGCAGTGGCCACGTTGCCGCTGTCCACGCTCTGCACGAACGTGCTGTACGGCAGGTCCGAAGACGCCGTCCCCCGCGGATTGAAGCTCTGGAAGACGGTGAACAGAACCACCGCGATGATCACCCAGAGCAACACATTTTTCGCTGTTTCATTCATGCACGGTTCTCGCCCGGTTGCGCTGCGGAGGGCTTGAGCCCGACCGCCAGCGCGTATACCTCACGCGAACGGGCGCGCGAGGCCTTAGGTTTACGCATCGTCACGCGGGTGAACTCCGCGCGCAAGCTGCGCAAGTATTGGTCAAAACCGACGCCCTGAAACAACTTGATCAGGAACGACCCGCCTGGCTTGAGCCACTGTCGACTGAAATCAAGCGCCAGATCGGCCAGATCCATTGCCCGGATCTGGTCGGCCAGCGCCACACCACTCATATTGGGGGCCAGATCCGACAGTACAAGATCCAGTTTTTGTCCGTTCAGCCGGGCCTCCAGCTCGCGCAGCACCGACTCCTCGCGGAAATCGCCCTGCAGGAAATCCACTCCGGCGATACTCTGCATCGGCAGGATATCCAGCGCGAACACCTTGCCGGTATCGCCCAGGCGGTTGCGCACCAGTTGCGACCAGCTGCCCGGTGCGGCGCCGAGGTCGACCACGTTCATGCCCGGCTTCAGCAGGCGGTCATGCGCGATCAATTCCTCCAGTTTATAGACCGCGCGCGAACGCAAGCCCTCGGCCTGGGCCTTCTTGACGTATTCGTCGTTGAAATGTTCGCGCAGCCATACGGCACTGCTTTTGCTGCGGGCCATGTCGTCTTCGGTCACGGATTGGGCAAAGGTAAGCCGCATGATACCCTTACCCGTTCATTTACCGCGAATCGAGCACCGTCGCATGGCCCTTTCCTCCTCGCAGAACCGCTACCTGCGCAGCCTCGCCCATGACCTGAGCCCGATTGTCCTGCTTGGCAACAAGGGTGCCACCGCGGCCGTGGTCAAGGAACTGAACCTGGCGCTGGACATTCACGAACTGGTCAAGGTGAAACTGTCCGGTGGCGACAAAGACGAGCGGCAGGCGCAGATCGACTTCCTTCTCGAAGGTACGCAGGCGGAAAAAATCCATCAGATCGGCCACGTGGTCGTGCTGTTCCGCCGCAACGCCGACGAACCGAAAATTGCTTTACCACGCTAGGAGCCGAGTTAGGGAGGCCCTGATGGATTTGTCGCTCAATCGTCCCGAAGGCTACCTGTTCGTGCGCCGGGTCAGTGCCGGCAACATCACCTTGAGCGACCGCGAACTCGGCCACAGCTTTCTGCTGGCGCCGGACCGGGTGATCGAACACTGGCGCGTCGACAACGCTCATGCGCTCGATGCCAGCCATGTCGAAAACCTGCTGGCGCTTCAGCCGGAGCTGGTGATCCTTGGGACCGGGCAGCGACAGGTCTTTCCGATGGCGGCATTCCTTGCCGGCTTCCTGCGCAAGGGCGTCGGCATCGAAGTGATGGACAACGCCGCCGCGGCACGCACTTACAACCTGCTGGCCAGCGAAGGCCGCAAGGTTGTCGCCGGATTCATTTTGCCGGGTTGATCGGGTTGCAAGCATGCTCCGGGCGCCGTGACCGGGTTCCACCCTGAAACATTCGACGAACCATCAGCGTGACGGCAGATAACGGAGCGGATCGACCGGATTGCCATCCTTGCGGATCTGGAACTCCAGCTCGTTGCGTGAGGCGCCCGTTGAACCCATCTCGGCGATTTCCTGGCCGGCAGTGACCCGCTCCCCCTCCTTGACCAGCCGTTTGCGGTTGTGACCATAGGCCGACAGGAAACTGTCGCTGTGCTTGATGATCACCAGCTCGCCATAGCCGACCAACCCGTTGCCGCTGTAGACCACCACACCGTCAGCCGCCGCCCGCACCGGGTCACCCGACTTGCCGGCAATTTCGATGCCGGGAATCGCATCGCCGCTCTGGAACCGCGTGATCACGCTGCCCCCGGCCGGCCAACGCCAGGCCACCCCGCTGACCGCTCGCGAAGCTCCGCTGGCGACCGGCGCCGACGCGGCCTTCGGCCGCTGCACAGGGGTAGTGGCCGCCGCTGCTGCACTGCTGGCGGGAGTGGCAGGCTTCGCCTGTGCGATCGCATGCCGCTCCGGTGCTGTCGCAACGCTGGATGGCGGGGACGGCGTGCGCACCGGCACGAACACCGGCGCGGAATGGACGGGCCTGCTGGCATCGTGCGCGCTACCGGCGTTGCCCGACGGCGACAGCTTCAGACGTTGTCCCGGCCAGATCGTGAAGGGCGCGGCAATTGCGTTCCACTGCGCCAGATCGCGAAAATCCACGCCGTTGCGGAAGGCAATCGAATACAACGTGTCGCCCGGCACCACGACGTAGTAGCCACCAGGAATGGGGGTACGGGGGGGCGGCATCGTTGCGCCGTCTGCACGGCTGTATGCGCCGCCATCCACGGGTTCAACCGAAACCGAATTTGGCATGGTGCCGCAAGCAGCGAGCAGCAGGATGACGACAACCATCGCCAGTTGTTGAAGATAACGATCCATGCTCGCCAGCATACCGAGGCGTATCAGCTTTTTCATGCGATGGCGCGTGTCGGTATCCAAGGCCGCCAGAACCACCACGCCCGCGGCAGACCCGGCGGCAGCCAGGCTGTCCGGCTGGGCCCTCCAATGGTATTTGTGCAACAGCCGTCCGGCACGCTCGCCAAACAACCGCATCAGCCGATTCCACCCAGCAACGGCACGAAACTGACCGCCCCCAGTTCTTCCTGGATGAAATCACCCTGTCCGTCGCCACGCATCCGGATCAGCGTCTGCCGGCTCGGTGAACCCACGGGCGCCACCAGCACGCCGGTCGGGCTGAGTTGGTCGAGGATCCGGGTGGGAACGGTGTCGCCGGCAGCGGTGAGGATGATCGCATCGAACGGCGCCTCGTCCGGCCAGCCGAGTTTGCCGTCATCGTGACGCGTACGCACGTTGCCCAGGCCGAGCTGCCGAAAACGACGACGTGCCTGACGCAGCAGTTCCTCGATTCGCTCGACGGTGAACAACTCTGGCACCAGCGCGGCCAGTACCGCGGCCTGGTACCCCGAGCCGGTGCCGATCTCCAGCACTTTCTGCGGCAAGCCCTGCTGCCCGTCGAACGGCTCCAGCAGCGCCTCGGTCATGCGCGCCACCACCCACGGCTGCGAAATGGTCTGGCCGTGGCCGATCGGCAACGCGGTGTTTTCGTAGGCACGCGAATGCAGCGCCTGATCGATGAAGTGATGGCGCGGTGTGCTGCGGATCACGTCGATCACCCTCATGTCCCGAATGCCGCCCTCTTTCAGGCTGGTCACGAGACGATCGCGCGCGCGTTGCGAGGTCATTCCCTCCCCCTTGAGCGCGGCAGCCGGCAGCGGATAGACAGTCATCGCTCAGGCGGCCTCATTACTGGTGCTGCGGCTGGCTGCCATGTCGTCGCTCAACACCTGCATCCAACTGCTGACCTTCTCCAGTGCCTGGAACCGGGTCAGGTCGACGTGGATCGGCGTCACCGAAACAAACCCGCGATGCACCGCGTTGAAATCGGTACCGGGGCCAGCATCGTCCACCTCGCCTGCCGGCCCGATCCACCAGATCGGCCGGCCGCGCGGATCGGTTTGCGCAATCGATGGTGCGGAACGATGGCGTCGACCCAGCCGGGTTACTTCGAAGCCCTCGATGTCGGCCCAGGGCCGATCCGGCACGTTCACGTTGAGAATCGTGTCGGCAGGCAGCGGATCGACCAGCAAACGCTGCATCAGCAGCAACACCGCGTTGGCGGCCGATTCGTAATGCAGACCCTTGTGATCCTGGGTGACCAGCGACACCGCGATCGCCGGCAATCCCAGGAATCGTCCTTCCATGGCGGCCGAAACCGTTCCCGAATAGATCACGTCGTCGCCGAGATTGGCCGAATTGTTGATGCCGGAGACCACGATGTCCGGCTCCTCGTCGAGCAGCCCGGCGAGCGCCAGATGCACGCAATCGGTCGGGGTGCCAGCCACGCGAAAATAGCCGTTATCCATCGGAAAAACCCGCAACGGCGCATCGAGGGTGAGCGAATTGCTGGCACCGGAGCGATCGCGGTCCGGCGCCACCACGGTGACCTTGCCGACCGCGCTCAGGCGCTCGGCGAGCACGCGGATGCCAGGTGCATCCACACCATCGTCGTTACTTACCAGAACTCGCATGATGCTCCGTTGAAGGCTGATTCCGGACACCCCTGCCATGGACTCATGGCGGATGTCCCATCCCGAAGTCTACCCGAGCGCACCAGGGGTTTCACATGGACCTGCGAACCAGGCGGACTTTGGCTAGCATGACGACATGAAGAGAAGATCGCCTGCCCGGATCACCGACGACGACAGCCGTCTGTTTCGCGAGGCGATCGGCGAGGTACGCCAGCTCGATCCGGTGCTGCCGCCGCCAACTGCGGCGAAACCGGCACCGCACCCGCACATGCTCGAAGCAGACGAGGCTGCGGTACCCGGCGATCTGCTCGACTTGGCGTTCGACCCAGCCTTGCTCGAGGTCGGCGAGGAACTCGGTTATCTGCGCGACGGTTATCCACCGAAGCTGCTGCGCCAGCTCAAGCGTGGTCAGTTCAGCGTGCAGGACGACCTGGACCTGCACCAGATGAATGCCGCCGCCGCACAGGCCAGCATCATAGCGTTCCTGGCCGAGGCAAAGCAGCGAGGACTGCGCTGTATCCGCATCGTGCACGGCAAGGGGCTGCGCTCGCGCGCCGCCGGGCCGGTACTGAAAGGTCTCACCGACCGCCTGCTGCGCCGACGCGACGACGTGATCGCGTTTGCTTCGGCGCGCCCGGCCCTGGGTGGAACCGGTGCGGTGGTAGTGCTGCTGAAGGGGTGACGGCAGGAGCGCGCTTGCGCGCGATGCTTTTGCTGTACGCGCATCAAGAGCATCGCGCGCAAGCGCGCTCCTACCAAAAGCCGCTACAGCGCCAGCTCGCGCACGACGACGGTGGCATAGGCACCGGCCGGCAGCTCGAACACCAGCTCCAACGCATCGCCGTCCAGCCAGCGCCACGTCAGGTCCTGCGGAATCAAGCGCAATGGGCGGCGTTCCTGATCCATCCGTGCCGCCACCAGGCCATCAGCCAGATCCTGGCAGGCCGCAGCTGCCGCGCGTTCCAGCGCTCCGGCTTCCGCCTGACTGGGCGGCTCGCCCTGCCCCCACAAGGGGCCTGAAGGGTGAATGTCGGCACGCGCCAGACGCCCGGCCAATACCTCGGTAAACGGCTCCGGCCCGAACCACGAACGCGAGCCGGCCAGCGACCAGATTTCGCCATCCAGCGGCGTATCCCAGGCACCACGCTCGACCCGGGCCGCCAGCACGTTGTTGAAGATTTGCGAACGCGCGGCCGACAGCAGGAACGAGCGCTTGTCGCGCTCGACCCGGCGCCCGGCAAACATCGCCCTGGCCTGTGCCACGTTGCCGCCTTCGCGACCGAAACGCTGTTCGCCGAAATAGTTCGGCACGCCGCGCAAGGCAATCTGGCCAAGCACCCGCTCGGCTGCCTCCCGATCGCCCTGCACGTCACGCAGGATCAACATGAAACGGTTGCCACGCAATGCACCGCGCTTGAGTTTGCGCGAATGCCGTGTCGCGGCCAGTACCTTGACCTCGGCATGCGGAAAGGTCGACCAATCCAGATCCGGCTTGCCGGCCATCTGCACGGAAAACGTCTGCCGGGTGACCGCATGGCGATCCTTCATCCCGGCAAAGCCCACCGCCACCGGCGGGACACCGGCAAACCTTGCCAGCTCGCGCGCCACCCAGTCGGTATTGGCGCCGCGCTTTTCCACCCAGAGCAACACGTGTTCGCCCTGACCGTCAGCGTCGTAACCAAGGATTTCCTCGACCCGGAAATCCTCCGGAACGCTGCGCAGCCGTGCCCGCAACGGCGGACCATCGTAGGCCCAGGGAAGCGGGGCATGGGCAAGTTCGGATTCGGTCATGACACTCCGCCGGTCGCACCGGCATTCAGATCAATCGGGGGCCGCCCGGCAAGCTGACGCTTACGCGCGTTCCAGCAGCACGCAGGCTTGCGCGGCGATTCCCTCGCGCCGCCCGGTAAACCCGAGTCGCTCGGTAGTGGTGGCCTTGATGCTGATGCGGCCGATGTCGCACTCCAGGTCTGCCGCCAGACGCTCGCGCATCGCCTGCGCATGTGGGCCGATTTTCGGCGCTTCGCAGATCACGGTGATGTCCGCATTGCCCAGTACGAAATCGTGCTGCGCCATCAGCAGCGCCGCGTGGCGCAGGAACTGGCGACTGTCGGCGCCGCGCCAGCGCTCGTCGGTGGGCGGAAAATGCGTGCCGATGTCGCCTAGCGCGAGCGCGCCGAAAATCGCGTCGCACAGCGCATGGATCACCACGTCGCCATCCGAATGCGCAAGCACGCCTTGCACGTGTGGTATGCGCACACCACCGAGCACGACGTGGTCGCCCGCGCCGAATGCATGCACGTCGAACCCGCTACCGATGCGCATCACGAGGTCCTCTGGAGCAGAAATTCGGCCAGCGCGAAATCCGCGGCCGTGGTGACCTTGATATTGTCCTCTGCACCCTCGACCAGCAAGGGTGCGAAACCGGCCAGTTCCATCGCCATCGCCTCGTCGCTGACCGCCAGCCCGCGATGCGCTGCGTCGCGCAAGGCGGATGTCAGCTCCGCGCGGCGGAACATCTGCGGCGTGAATGCCCGCCAGCGCTCGTCGCGCGGTTCGGTGGCGAGGCTGCGCGAGGCGGCATCGGCGCGCTTGAGCGTGTCGCGCAGCGGGGCGCCCAGCAGACCGCCGCCGGTGGCGGCGGCCTGGTCGATCAGCTTGCCGATATCCGCCTGCCGCACGCACGGACGGGCGGCATCGTGCACCAGCACGAAATCGCCGGCGGCGACGTCAGCCGGCAAGGCCTCGAGTCCGGCCAGTACCGAATCACTGCGCTGGGCGCCGCCGATGGCGGTCAGTACCGGCTTGCCGTTGAGCGTGGCGATGCCGGGCCAGTAAGTATCCGCGGCACCCAGGACCACCATCAGACCGGCGATCCGCGGGTGCGCGGCCAGCCGCTCCAGCGTGTGCTCGATCAGCGCCCGCCCGGCCAGTGGCAGGTATTGCTTCGGACAATCGCCACCGACCCGCGTTCCGCTTCCGGCTGCGGGCACCAGGCACCAAGGCATGGGTATCTTCATGGCGATCCGGCAGATGCGCTTGCCGCCGGCGACGCGCTGCCGGCATGGCCCGGTTGATCGTCCACCTGATAGAAGGTCTCGCCGGGCTTGATCAAGCCAAGCTCGGTGCGCGCACGGGCCTCGACGGCCTGTTCACCGTGCTTGAGATCGAGTACATCGGCACCCAATGCCTGGTTGCGTTTCACCAGCTTGTCGTTCTCGTCAGCCTGTTTCTTCACCGACACGCGCAATGCATCGACCTCACGCATGCTGCCGTTGCCGGACCACAGCTTTATCTGCAGTCCGATCAGCAGCAAGAGCAGAACCAGGGCGATCCAGCGCAACATGGGTTGCCGATGATCCCGCTCAGCCCGGCAAGCTGGTCAGGTTGGGAAACGCCTGGCGACCCGCGTAACGCGCCGCGGAACCAAGCTGCTCTTCGATGCGCAGCAGCTGGTTGTATTTCGCCACGCGGTCGCTGCGGCACAGCGAGCCGGTCTTGATCTGGGTCGCCGTGGTGGCTACGGCGATGTCGGCGATCGTGGTGTCCTCGGTCTCGCCTGAACGATGCGAGATCACCGCCGAATATTTCGCCGCATCCGCCATGGCGATCGCCTCCAGCGTCTCGGACAGCGTGCCGATCTGGTTTACCTTGATCAGGATCGAATTGGCGATGTGCTTTTCGATGCCTTCGCGGAAAATCGCCGGATTGGTCACAAACAGATCGTCGCCCACGATCTGTATCCGGTCACCAATCTTGTCGGTCAGCAGCTTCCAGCCATCCCAGTCACCTTCGGCCAGGCCATCTTCAATGCTCACAATCGGGTACTGCTCGGCCCAACTGGCGAGCACGTCGACAAACTCGGCCGAGGAGTACTTCTTGCCTTCGCCGACCAGATCGTACCTGCCGTCCTTGTAGAACTCGGAGGCGGCCGCATCCAGACCCAGCAGGATCTCGCTGCCGATCTGGTAGCCGGTCTTGTTGATCGCCTCGAGAATGGTGTCCATCGCTTCGATGTTGGAACGCAGGTTCGGCGCGAAGCCGCCTTCGTCACCGACCGACGTGCTGAGGCCCTTGCCCTTGAGCACGCTCTTCAACGCATGGAAGATCTCCGCGCCGGCCCGCAGCGCCTCGGCGAAGCTGGACAGACCCACAGGCAGGATCATGAATTCCTGCACGTCGATATTGTTGTCGGCATGCTCGCCGCCGTTGATGATGTTCATCATCGGCACCGGCAGCGCGCCGGGTTTGCCATGCGAGAGATAGCTCCACAAGGGTTCGTCCCGCGATGCCGCCACTGCGTGGGCCGCCGCCATCGAGACACCAAGCAGCGCGTTCGCGCCCAGCTTGCCCTTGTTCGGCGTGCCGTCCAGCGCGATCAGTTTCGCATCCAGACCCTTCTGGTCGGTCGCATCGAAACCCTTCAGCGCGTCAGCGATCATGCCATTGACGTTGGCCACCGCGTTCTTCACGCCCTTGCCGCCGTAACGTGACTTGTCACCATCGCGCAACTCGACCGCCTCGCGCGAACCGGTCGAGGCACCGCTCGGCACCGCGGCCCGACCGAAGCCGCCGTCCGCCAGGGTGACCTCGGCTTCCAGTGTGGGGTTGCCGCGCGAGTCAAGGATTTCACGGGCGTGAATGCGGGTGATTTGTGTGCTCATGGTCGTCCGTCGTTGGAGTGATTGATATCGCTGTATGTCGTAGGAGCCCGCTCGCGGGCGATGCTCTTGCTCTCCTCATCTACACCGAAAGCGAAAGCAAGAGCATCGCCCGCGAGCGGGCTCCTACGGATTACAGATCATGTTCGAGGAATCCGTGCCGCTTGGTCACTGCGTCCAGCTCCAGCAGCGTTTCCAGCAGCGCCTCCATCTTGTCCAGCGGCCAGGCGTTGGGGCCATCGCTGAGCGCCTTGCCCGGATCGGGGTGCGTCTCGGCAAACAGGCCGGCGATGCCCACCGCCACTGCAGCGCGCGCCAGCACCGGCACGAACTCGCGCTGACCGCCGGAGCTGGTGCCTTGCCCGCCCGGCAGCTGCACCGAGTGGGTGGCATCGAACACCACCGGACAGTCGGTTTCGCGCATCACGCTGAGCGAGCGCATGTCCGACACCAGGTTGTTGTAGCCGAAGCTGGCACCGCGTTCGCACACCATGATGTCGTCGTTGCCGACGGCCCTGGCTTTCGCCACCACATGCTTCATGTCCCACGGCGCCAGGAACTGGCCCTTCTTGATGTTCACCGGTTTGCCGGCGCGCGCCACCTTCTGGATGAAGTCGGTCTGGCGGCACAGGAAGGCCGGCGTCTGCAGCACGTCGACCACCGACGCGACCTCGTCCATCGGCGTGTATTCGTGCACGTCGGTGAGCACCGGCACGCCGATCTGCCGTTTCACTTCGGCCAGGATGCGCAGCCCTTCTTCCATCCCCGGCCCGCGAAAGCTCTCGCCCGATGAGCGGTTCGCCTTGTCGAAGCTGGACTTGAAGATGAAATTCATGCCGAGCCGTGCGGTGATTTCCCTGAGCGTGCCGGCAGTTTCCAGTTGCAACTGCTCGGACTCGACCACGCAGGGGCCGGCGATCAGGAACAGTGGCCGATCCAGCCCGATCTCGAAGCCGCACAGCTTCATGCGACGGACTCCTTCACGGCGAGCCGCTCGCCCTCGCGCACCGCCTTGTATTCACTCGCGGCACGCACGAAACCGCTGAACAACGGATGCCCGTCACGTGGTGTGGAGGTGAATTCGGGGTGCGCCTGGCAGGCCAGGAACCAGGGGTGCTGCTGCTGCGGCAGTTCGATCATTTCCACCAGCAGGTCGTCCATCGACTTGCCCGAGATCACCAGCCCGAGATCCTCGAACGATTGACGATAACGGTTGTTGAACTCGTAGCGGTGACGATGGCGCTCGCGCACCACATCCATGCCATAGAGCTGGCGCGCCAGCGTGCCGGCCTTCAAACGGCACTCCTGCGAACCCAGGCGCATCGTGCCGCCCATGTCCGAGCGATCGCTGCGCTGCTCGACATCGCCGCTGGCGGTGGTCCACTCGGTGATCAGGCCGATCACCGGGTTGGCGCTGTTGCGGTCGTTCTCGCTGGAATCGGCATCGCTGAGCCCTGCCACATGACGGGCGAAATCCACCACCGCGGCATGCATGCCGTAACAGATTCCGAAATACGGCACGCGATGTTCGCGCGCGTACCGGGCCGCAAGCACCTTGCCCTCGAAACCGCGCTTGCCGAACCCGCCGGGGACCAGGATCGCATCGACGTCGGCCAATGCCTTGGCAGCGCCATCCGCCTCGACCTGCTCGGAATCGATCCACAGCAGGTTGACCTGGCGCTCCTGCTTGATGCCGCCGTGGCGCAATGCCTCGCCCAACGACTTGTAGGCATCCTTGTGCTCGACGTATTTGCCCACGATGGCAACGGTGACTTCGCCCTTCGGATGCTCCATCGCATCGACCGTGCGCTGCCAGCTGGACAGGTCGGCCGGGCCGGCGTCCAGACCCAGGCGCTTGACCACGATGTCATCCAGCCCCTGCTTGTGCAGCCACAACGGCTGCTTGTAGATGATGTCCACGTCGGTGGCGCTGATCACCGCCTGCTCCGGCACGTTGGTGAACAGCGCGATCTTGCGCCGCTCGCCTTCCGGCAGCGGCTGTTCGCAACGGCACAGCAGGATGTCCGGCTGGATACCGATCGAGCGCAGTTCCTTGACGGAATGCTGGGTCGGTTTGGTCTTGATCTCGCCGGCAGCCTTGATGTACGGCACCAGGGTCAGGTGCATGAACACCACTTTCTCCGGGCCGTGTTCGATGCGCAGCTGGCGGATCGCCTCCAGGAACGGCAGCGATTCGATGTCGCCCACGGTGCCGCCGATCTCGACCAGCGCCACATCGAAGCCGCGGGTGGCCTCGTGGATGCAGTGTTTGATCTCGTCGGTGATGTGCGGAATCACCTGTACCGTGGCGCCGAGGTAGTCGCCGCGGCGCTCCTTGCGGATCACGCTCTCGTAGATCTTGCCGGTGGTGATCGAGTTCTTGCCGGCCAGGCGGGTATGCACGAAGCGCTCGTAGTGACCGAGGTCGAGGTCGGTCTCCGCGCCGTCATCGGTCACGTAGACCTCGCCGTGCTGGAAGGGACTCATGGTGCCCGGATCCACATTGATGTAGGGATCGAGCTTCATCATGGTGACCGAGAGCCCGCGCGCTTCGAGGATGGAAGCGAGCGACGCCGCAGCAATGCCCTTGCCAAGCGAGGACACCACACCGCCGGTGACGAAAATCAGGGGGGTCATGGAAAGCAGCCGTGCTGGAAATTAGGCATTTTAACGGCAGAAGCGCCTCTCTGCGAGATACCGCCGGAGAATTTCCTGTTTTGATTCATTTCCAGACTGCGCGGAATTGTCCGCCCGCCGCCGGAGCGCGCCCGCACGCCTGCGGATGGCGGACAGGCCGCAATGCCCCCTGCGTCACCCTCGTCGCCGTTGCCGGCGGCGGGCACCCCTGACCTTTGACACTGTTTGCCCCATGACGTTTGACCTAGCTTGACCCGGCATGGCTGCGCCCAGGCTGCTAGGTTGACTCGCGGCCTGTGAACATCGCCCATGACCCGCCGCACCGGCAAAAACATACAGAGGGAAATCCATGTCCAAGCCATTCCTGAAGCCACTGGCCCTGGCAGTTAGCCTGGCCTTGTCGCTCACCGCCTGCGGCAAGCAGGAGTCCGCGACCCCGGCAAGCACGCCGGCACCCAGCGCCAGCGCGGCCCCGGCCGCCGCCGGCACGACTGCCGCCGTCGATGCCGGCAAGGGCATCTTCGATGTCAGCGAACTGGACAAGAACATCAATGCCTGCCAGGACTTCAACGGCTTCGTCAACGACAAGTGGGTTGCCGCCAATCCAATCCCGCCCGACCGCAGCCGCTGGGGCGCCTTCGACAAGCTCGCCGAAGACAGCCTCAATACCCAGCACAAGATCGTCGAGGATGCCGCCAAGAACGCCGCGCAGGCCAAGCCCGGTTCGATCGAGCAGAAAATCGGCTGGCTGTACCAGTCCGGCATGAACCAGGACGCCATCGAAAAAGCCAGCTTCGACCCGATCAAGCCCAAGCTGGATGCCATCAGCGGGCTGAAGAACGGCAAGCAGGTCGTCGACTACCTCGACAAGAGTTTTGCCCATGGCGACATGCAGGTATTCAGCTTCGGCTCCGGCGCCGACTTCAAGCATGCCGACAGGCAGATCGGTTACACCTTCCAGAGTGGCCTGGGCCTGCCGACCCGGGATTACTACCTGGATCCGAAATACAAGGATATCCGCAACGCCTATCTCGGCTACATTGCCAAGGCGCTGGAATTGACCGGGGTGTCCGCTGCCAGCGCCAAGAAACAGGCCGATCAGGTGCTGGCATTCGAGACCGAGTTGGCCAAGGCCTCGCTGGCTCCGGTCGACCTGCGCAAGCCCGACAACCAGTACCACTTCGTCAGCGTCAAGCAAGCCGACAAGGTCACCCCGCACTTCGGCTGGGAGAAATTCTTCGCGGCACAGGGCGTAACCATCGACAAGGGCTTTTCGTTGTCGCAGCCGAAGTTCTTCGCCGAGTTCGACAAGCTGCTGGCGCGGGCGCCGGTCTCGCAATGGCAGGCCTATTTGCGCTTTCACACCATCGACGACGCCTCGCCCTACCTGAGCAAGGCCTTCCAGGACAACAAGTTCGCGTTCTACGGCAAGACCTTGTCCGGCACCCCTGAGCAGAAGCCGGTCTGGAAGCGCGTGCTGCGGGCGGTCAACGACTCCATGGGCATGGCGCTGGGCGAACTCTACGTCGCCAAGGAGTTCACCCCGGAAGCCAAGACACGGGCACTGGAGCTGGTCAACAACGTGCGTGACGCGCTCAAGGCACGCATCGAGAACCTCGCCTGGATGAGCCCCGAAACCAAGGCCAAGGCGATCGACAAATGGAACAAGTTCCTGCCGAAGATCGGCTATCCGGACAAGTGGCGCGACTGGTCGGGCCTGACGATCACGCCCGACAACTACTACGCCAACGTCGAGGCCGCCGCGAAGTTCAACTACGACTACGACATCGCCAAGATCGGCAAGGCGACCGATCGCAAGGAATGGGGCATGACCCCGCAGACGGTCAACGCGTACTACAACCCGAGCGACAACACGATCAACTTCCCGGCCGCGATCCTGCAGCCGCCGTTCTTCAACGCGAAAGCCGACGACGCGATCAACTACGGCGGCATCGGCGCGGTGATCGGCCATGAGTCCAGCCATGGCTTCGACGACGAAGGCAGCCAGTTCGACGGCGACGGCAACCAGGTCAACTGGTGGACCAAGGCCGATCGCGAGAAGTTCGACGCGCGTACTGAGAAACTGGTGCAGCAATTCGACGCATACACGCCGATCAAGGACAAGCCGGACGCGCACGTCAACGGCAAGCTCACCCTCGGCGAGAACATCGCCGACCTGGGTGGCCTGAATGTGAGCTACGACGCACTGCAGACGGCACTGAAGAAGAACCCCGAGGAAGCCGGCAAGAAGTTCGACGGCTATACCGAGGACCAGCGCTTCTTCCTGAACTGGGCTCGCGTCTGGCGCGGCAGCATCCGCGAAAAGCAGGCACTGCTGCAGCTCAACACCGATCCGCACGCCCCTGCCTCGCTGCGGGCGATCGGCGCGCCATCCAACATGCCGGCGTTCGCCGCAGCGTTCCAGTGCAAGCCGGGCGATGCGATGGTGCGGCCGGCCGACAAGCAGGTGAATATCTGGTAAGCCGCCCGTACCCACCGACTGTCCCTGCGCGCTGAATCGTTGGTGCGCATCCGGCCAGCCGGCAGAGTCGAACCAGCAGGGCCCCGCAGCAACATGCGGGGCCCTGCTGCGTTGGGCGCGGCTACAGGCACCCGGAGCACCCGCTTCCAGGGAGGGGCACGCAAGCCCGCGGTTCCCACCGGACGCCGTGGGGCGGATAATTGTCGACCCTTGAAGCAATACGGCTGAGCAATGTTCGTACCTGGTCAACGCTGGATCTCCTCCGCCGAGCCCGAGCTCGGTCTGGGCACCGTGCTGCGCGTCGAAGGGCGCGGGGTGCAGGTGCTGTTCGCCAAGGCCGGCGTGCTGCGTCCCTACGCCATCGACTCCGCCCCGCTGATGCGCGCGGAGTTCCGCGCCGGCCAACGCGTGGCCGGCAAGGGCCTCGCGTTTCTGGTCGAACGGGTGGAGGTTCGCGACCATCTGCTGATCTATCGCGGCGAAGGCCGCGAACTGGAAGAAGGCCAGCTCGACGACGAACAGAGCGTGAGCCAGGCCGACGACCGGCTGATCGGTGGACGCACCGATTCGGTGGCGCAGTTCGAGCTGCGTCTCGAAGGCATGCAGCGGCGTGCGCAGGCACGCCGCTCGCCGTCATGGGGGTTGGCCGCCGCACGCATCGGCCTGGTGCCGCACCAGTTGCGCGTCGCCGGCATCGCTGCAGTCCGGCGCCCGCCACGCGTATTGCTGGCCGACGAAGTCGGCCTGGGCAAGACCATCGAAGCCGGCATGATCATCGCCCGCCAGCTCGCCACCGGGCGCGCCTCGCGCGTGCTGCTGCTGCTGCCCGACACCTTGGTGTACCAGTGGTTCGTCGAACTGCTGCGCCGTTTCAACCTCAGCTTCGCGATCTACGACGAGGAGCGCTGCGAGGCACTGGCCCAATCCAGCAATGAATCCGCCGGCAAGGAGGCAGCTGGCGGGGAAGCGGCCGGCGAGGGCAGCAACCCGTTCGAGGACGAGCAGCTGGTGATCGCCGACTTCGGCTTTCTCGAGAATTCGCCCAGATACGCGCAGCAACTGCTGCAGGCGCCATGGGATCTGCTGGTGGTCGACGAGGCACACCACCTGGCATGGTCGCCGGAGGCGGTCAGTCCTCGTTACGCGATGGTCGAGCGGCTGGCCGAGGCCATTCCCGGCGTGATCCTGCTGACCGCCACGCCCGAACAGCTCGGCCGCAGCGGCCACTTCGCCCGCCTGCGCCTGCTCGACCCGCAGCGCTATCACGACCTGGACGGTTACCTGGCCGAAGCCGACAGCTTTCAGGCACTATCCGGCATCGCCGACCGGCTACTCGATGCCAAGCCGCTGGACGATGCCCAGCGCGCCGCCCTGGCCGAGGCATTCCATGGCGACGAGACACTCGCCGCGCAGTTGGCCGAATCAGACAAACCCGGCAACGCGCGCGCATTGCTGGCGGCCCTGATCGACCGCCACGGCACCGGCCGGGCGATGTTTCGCAATCGTCGTGCGAGCATCGGCGGTTTTCCCCAACGCGCCCCCGAATGGCACCTGCTGGATGCCGATACGCTCGCCGAGAGCACCCGCCAGTCGCTGCTGGCCGAATTCCACGCCGACATCCAGCAGCCACCGGCCCTGATCGAAGTCGACTACACCACCGACCCGCGCGTCGACGCCCTGCTCGGCCTGCTCGAACGTCATGCGCAAGACAAATTCCTGCTGATCTGCCGCAGCCAGGCCAAGGTGCTGGCACTGGAAGAGGTGCTGCGCACCCGCAGCGGCGTCGGTCTGGCACGTTTTCACGAAGGCCTCGGCATCGTCCAGCGCGACCGCAACGCGGCCTGGTTCGCCCAGCCCGATGGCGCACGCCTGCTGCTGTGCTCGGAGATCGGTTCGGAAGGGCGCAACTTCCAGTTCGCGCACCGCCTGATCCTGTGGGATCTGCCGCTCGACCCGGACCTGCTCGAACAGCGCATCGGCCGGCTCGACCGCATCGGCCAGAAGCACGACATCAGCATCCATATCCTCGCCGTGGCCGACAGCGCCCAACACGTGCTGGCGCGCTGGTACGACGAAGGCGTCAATGCGTTCCGCAGCAGCCCGGCGGACGGCCGCGAACTGCTGCGCCGCTTCGGCGAGCCGCTGACCCGGCTGGCCGATGAGCATGCCCGCGGCAAGGACAACCGCGACCAGGAACTCGACGTGCTGCTCGCCGAAACCCGCGCCAGCCACGAGCAAATGGCCGAACTTATCCGCGCCGGCCGCGACCACCTGCTGGAACTTGCCGCCAGCCGCGACCCACACGCCGACGAGCTGCAGCAGGCATTTGCCCGCGACGATCAGGACCCCGGCCGCGATGCCTTCGTGCAGCGTCTGCTGGAGGCGTTCGGCATCCACGCCGAGGATCTCGGCAATCAGGTGCTGCTGCTCGACCCGCAATACCTGGCCACCGATGCCCTGCCCGGTTTTGCCGAAGGCCCGCAGTCGGTCACGTTTGCCCGCGAGGTGGCGCTGGCGCGCGAGGAGCTGCCGCTGCTGCGGCTGGACCATCCGCTGGTAGCCGGCGCACTGGATCTGGCGCTGTCCGGCGAGCAGGGCAATGCCACGTTCATGGTGGACGACGAACTGCCGCCGCGTACCGCACTGCTGCAGGCGGTCTATGTGCTCGAATGCGTGGCCGACCGCCGCCTGGACGTCGAGCGCTTCCTGCCGCCCATGCCGATCGTCGTCACCGTCGACACCAAACTGGCCGAGCGCATCGATTTCCGGCCCAGCGAGGCGTCGGTGCGCCGGGCCGCCACCCGCACGATCGAAGTGGCGCGCTACCGCAAATTTCTCGGCAAGCTGGTGCCGCCGATGTTGCAGCAGGCCGAGGCGCTCGCCAGTGTGCGCGGGCAGGCCGGCATCAATGAGGCCCTGACCCTGGCCACCGCAACACTGGACGGCGAGCTGTCGCGCCTGCTCGCGCTGCGTGCGGTGAACCCCTCGATCAGCGAAACGGAAATCGCCGCCATCAGCGATGAGCGATCCCAGCTGCTGGAGGCTCTGCCGCAATCGCGCCTGCGGCTGGATGCCGTGCGTTTCGTGGTCAGCGCGGATTTCCTCGCACTGCGGTAGCAGCACACCCTGTGGGAGCGGCTTAGCCGCGATGCTCTTGTTCTGACCAAGCCAAAAGCATCGCGGCTGAAGCCGCTCCCACAGGGTGCGGTCACCGTTTCCTGTCAGCGCAGCAGGCGCCGTTTCGGCTTCAACGGCAGCCGCCCGCGCCAGTACTCGATCAGCACGTAGCCGCCCAGCATGCCGCCCAGATGGGCGAAGTGGGCCACGCCAGCCTCGGTCCCGGTCACGCCCATCACCAGTTCCACCACGGCATAGCCGGTGACGAACAGCCATGCCGGCATCGGCACTGGCAGGAAGATCAGCATGACCTTCTCGTGTGGGTACAGCATGCCGAATGCCAGCAGCAGACCGAAGATCGCGCCCGAAGCCCCGAGGGTGGGATAGAAACCATGGGTAAACCACTGCACCACGATCAACTGGGCCACGGCGGCCACGATCGCACAGACAAAATAGTAGATGGTGAAGTTGCGCGCGCCGAACGTGCGCTCGATCGTCCCACCGAACATGTACAACGCAAACATGTTGAACAGGATGTGGGTCCATCCGCCATGCAGGAATGCATAGGTGACCACCTGCCACGGCCGAAAGCCGATCGATACCACGCCCTGGCTCACCTGGAATATGTGGTCCGGCCCCCACGGCCACAATGCAAAATACTGCAGTATGGTGTTGCCCAGCACTTGTTGCAGCAGAAACACGGCAAAGTTCGCAATCAGCAGATTGCGCGTCACAGGTGGCAGATTGAAAGGCATCAGGCTGTTTCCGGAGTACAAGCGGCAAGCGTAGCGATTGTGATCCGCCCTCGCCATCGGCGAGGGCGGTCGGAACGGTCATCGAACACGATGGTTGCTGCAGCGGCAATGACCGAACGCTGACCACGATCGCGGAGAATCGTTCATCCGCCACCTGCATGGTGGGTGCAACATGCCGTGCAAGGCGAACCCCGTCCACCAAAAAGCCGCCTGCCGGCGGCTTTCGAATGCCACGGCATGAGAGCTGCTTGCCTCAGCCGTCGCGCGCGACCAGCGCCAGGGCTTCCGGTCGCTTGGCGCCCACGAAGTGCCTGGCCCAGTAGGCATTGTCGAGATTGGAAATCTCCACCGACTTGCCGGTCGCTGGCGAATGGATGAACCGGCCATCGGAGATGTAGATCCCCACATGCGAAATGCGCCGTCTGCCATGGGTATGAAAGAACACCAGATCACCTGGTTTCATGTCCGCGCGCTTGATCTTGAGGCCGGCCAGAAACTGTGCGGCGGAATTGGCCGGCAGCTGCATGCCCACGGCATGGGCAAACACATAGCGTACGAAACCACTGCAGTCGAAGCCGGTGGAAGGGTCATGCCCACCGCGTACATATCGGATATCACGCAGCTGCATCGCCAGCGCGATCAGCGCCTTGCGCAGATCGGTGACGTTGCCGACGACCGGGGCCTGCCTGTCCCCGGCGACTTGTGCGCTGGAGGCGTCGCCCGTCGCATCGGCCACGGCAACCTTTGAATTGCCCGTGGTCAACATGCCGAAATGTCCGGCAACGGACGCCTGCGCAAACATCGGCGAAGGATTGAAAACCGGCAGTTGACTCAGCGGCTGCGGTGCAGCCTTCGCGCTCAGCGGAAAATCGACGAACTTGCCGGTACCGGCGTACAGCGGCCCTGATGCGAGCAGCACCATGAAAAAAACGGCCAGTGCAGTCAGTCGCTTGATTGGCATGCGGGGGAATCCCAGAGTTCGCGGGGTTGGTCGCCTGCAGAGCCGATGACGTGACCAAGATGTGAAAGTAACAAGAAGGCGCCGCTCGTATGTTCGATTGAAGTTAACTGGACTGTGTCGTTTCCAAAACCGTGAGCAGACTCCAGGGAGCACCGCTCTACCCGGACAAGCGGTTGATCCGGCGCACAAACCCCCCAACGCCACCGCTGGTCCCGAACCCTTCGATCAGTTCAGGACAGGAAGGGGAACTGCCCGCATTGCCTGCGGGCTGGATCGACCGGCCTGGACAGGCGTCACCTATCCGTCGCGGGAGCGCGTGCGCCAAAAATCGCAGAACCGATACGCACTTCAGTGGCGCCTTCGGCGATCGCCAGCGGGAAATCGTCGCTCATGCCCATCGAGAGCCTTGGCAGGGCATGCCCTTGCGCCATCGCCTGGTCGCGCAATGCCCGCAGCAGACGAAAACAGGCACGCACTTCATTGGCCTCGGTGGAGTGAATCGCCAGCGTCATCAGGCCGCGCACGCGCAAGGTGCCGTATTCGCGCAGGGCGTCGAGGAACGCAGGCAACTGCGCGGGCGGCAGACCGTACTTGGACGGTTCGTCCGAGGTCTTGACCTGCACCAGCACGTCGATCGCACGGCCTGCTTGCTGCAGTTGCCGATGCAGCGCATGGGCCAGCTCGAGCCGATCCAGCGATTGCACCTCGCTGGCCAGTCGCGCCACGTCGCGTGCCTTGTTGGTCTGCAGATGACCGATCATCACCCAGTCGATGCCGCAATCGGCCAATGCCGCGGATTTTTCGCGGATCTCCTGCACCTTGTTCTCGCCGAAACGGTGCAGGCCCAGGGCAACCGCGGCGCGGATCAGCGGTGGACCAAATGTCTTGCTGACCGGCAGGATGGTCACCTCTGCCGGCGCACGACCGGCCTCGCGACAGGCATCGTCGACGCGCCGGCGGATCTGCGCCCATCGCGCAGCGAGGTCGTCGGTTCCGCTATTCATCCGAAAATCACCGAATTCAAGCCCCGGTGCCTTGCTGGTGATGGCGTGCCACGACCTCGGCCACCACCATGCTGACTTTCTTGCCGGTGGGAATGTGCAGGAACTCGTTCGGGCCGTGTGCATTGGAATGCGGCCCCAGCACGCCGGTGATCAGGAACTGGGCCTGCGGAAATTTTTCGCCGAGCATGCCCATGAACGGAATGCTGCCACCCTCGCCCATGAACGTAGCCGGCGCACCGAAATAATGTTGCGATGCCTCGCCCACTGCCTGCGCCAGCCAGGGTGACAGTGCCGGCGCATTCCAGCCGCTGCCGTCCTTTTCCACGGCGAATGTGACCTTGGCGCCGTACGGCGGATCCTTTTCCAGCAGCCGCTTGAGGAACCCGCCAGCCGCGGCGCCGTCGAGCGTGGGCGGCACGCGCAGGCTGAGTTTCACCGCGGTCTGCGGCCGCAATACGTTGCCGGCGCTGTCAAGCGACGGCATGCCGCCGACGCCGGTCACCGCCAGTTGCGGACGCCAGGTGCGGTTGAGCACCAGTTCGGCCAGATCCGTGCTTACCGGCTGCATGCCCGGAACCCACGGAAACTTGTCGTAGATCGCCGTGCCCAGCACGTCGGCCGAATGCTTCGCCTGCTCGATGCGCTCGGCCGGGATGTCGACGTACAACTCCTTCGGCTTGATCCGGCCGGTAGCCGGGTCTTCCAGCCGCGACAGCAGCTCGCGCAGGATGCGGAAACTCGACGGCACCACACCGGAGGCATCGCCCGAATGCACGCCCTCTTCCAGCACCTGCACGGTAAGGTTGCCGCCGGTCATGCCGCGCAACGAGGTGGTCAGCCACAACTGGTCGTAGTTGCCGCAGCCCGAATCCAGACACACCACCAGCGACGGGCTGCCGATGCGCGCGGCCAGGTGATCGACGTAATACGGCAGGTCGTAGCTGCCCGATTCCTCGCAAGCCTCGATCATGATCACGCAGCGCGCATGCGGCACGCCCTGTTCGTGCAGCGCCAGCAGCGCGGCCAGCGAACCGAAGATCGCATAGCCGTCATCGGCGCCGCCGCGGCCGTAGAGTTTGTCGCCCTTGAGCACCGGCGTCCACGGGCCGAGTCCGTCGGCCCAGCCGGTCATCTCCGGTTGCTTGTCCAGATGACCGTACAGCATCACCGTATCGGCATCGTGTCCCGCCGTGGATGTCCTGGCATCCGCGCCAGAAGCAGGCACTTCGATATAGATCAGCGGCGTGCGTCCCGGCAGACGAACCACTTCCAGCGTGGCACCCGGCAGCCCCGGGAGCTTGGAACGCGCCCAGTTCTCCATCAGCGCGACCGCGGCATCCATGTAACCGTGTTCGACCCACTGCGCGTCGAACATCGGCGACTTGTTGGGTATCCGGATGTACTCGACCAGCTGCGGCACGATCTCGTCATCCCACAGAGCGCTGACGAAACGGGAAAGGCGGGCAGTATCCATGGTCGAACTCCGGCAATCAGATCAAACGTCAATTGTAACAGTGCGCTCCAGCGACGCTTCCGCTTGCATCAGGGAAAACCCACAGCCACCTGCGACGGTCACGCACGCCAGCCTTGCCGCGGTACCGACTGCAAGATCGATCGGCTCGGCGCACAGTGGGTCTGCGGCAGCCGAATGCCGCCACCACATTTCAAGGAGGAAGGTCATGTCCCGCAAACTTGCCGCACTCGCGACTGCACTGATTCTCGGTATGCCCGGATGGTTGTTCGCCGCCACGCCGGTCAACGTCAATACGGCCGACGCCGCCACCATCGCCCGGTCCCTCGATGGCATCGGCCCGTCCCGGGCGCAGGCCATCGTGGCCTGGCGCGACGTCCATGGGCCGTTCAAGAAAGTCGCCGACCTGGCCCGGATCAAGGGCGTCGGCAAGGGGACGCTCGACCGCAATCGCGCCGCCATCCTGCTTGCAGACGATGCCACCGCCAAAACGTCGGCACCTGCCGGCACGAACAGGCACCAGCGCCACAAGGCCGTCACCGGGGAGTAAGCGGGCGAAACACCCTGTCATGGCGGCAACAATCAGGCGGCGCGCTCCAGACAGGGCGCGTCGCCTGCGTTAAACTCGCGCGCCCGCCATACCGCCACGACACCATGATCCTTCCGCGCTACCACGTTGCCGCTTCCGCCATCCGCGGTGCGGGCAAGGGCCTGTTCCTCGATGAGTCCGTATCGGCAGGACGCATCATCACGGCGCCCGACGGCATCGACCGCACGTTCTGCCTTGCCGAAATCACCGGCTCGACGGAACTCAGCGCCCAGTTCCATGCCAGTGCGCGCTGGTTCGAGGATCGCTACACGTTGTCGCCCGACTGGCCGGACGAGTGCTACATCAACCACAGCTTCAGGCCGAACGGGCTATGGCATCTCGGCTTCGTGTTCGCCTTGACCGAACTGCCTTCCGGCACCGAAATCACGGTGGATTACCGCCACCTGCTGCCACCCGGCGCGGCCGAGGATTTTGTCGATTCGGTCACAGGTGAGACAATTACCGGATTAACCTGGTTTGAGAGCCTTGCCAGCAGCACCCGCGCCCTGGCCAGCTTGCTGGATGCCACCCAACGCTGATTGTGATGTTTGATATCCCTACCCTTGAAACGACGCGTCTGCGCCTTACCGCACTCACCGAAAAACATTTCGACGACTACGCTGCGATGCTGGCCGACCCGGGAAGTACCCGCTGGATCGGCGACGGCCAGCCCCTGGACCGCACCAACGCCTGGCGTTCGCTGGCGATGCTGCTGGGGCATTGGCAACTGCGCGGTTTCGGCATGTGGGCACTGGAGCTGAAGACCAGCGGCGAATTCATCGGCCGCGCCGGCCTGATGTATCCGGATGGCTGGCCCGATCTGGAGCTGGGCTGGATGCTCAAGCCGGAACATCGCCACCAGGGTTATGCAACCGAAGCCGGCACTGCAGTGCTCGACTTCGCCTGGAGCAAGCTGCATGCACCGCGCGTGATCAGTCTGGTGCGTATCGGCAACGAGGCTTCCGATCGCGTTGCCGAGCGGCTCGGTGGTGAACACATCGAAAACATGGATTTCTTCGGCAGCCACAGCCACGTGTTCGCTTATTACCCACCCCATCGCGAACAGCGTACCGCCTGGGCGTGAGCTTGAGATGCGACACGTCACCAAGCTTTCATATCAGTAGCTTGTACAACATTCCTGATCATTTTTCGAAGAATTCCGCGGCAAGTCGGACCTGGCGTTCCAGCGCATCGCCGGCATATCCGATGGCACGATGCCGACTCGCTGTGATGACGCGAACGCGCGCGCGCTTTACCTGGTTTGAGCAGCCCACCCGTTAAACTGCGCGTCCACCCGTCATCCGGAAACCACCATGCGCATCCTGCTTGCCGAGGACGATCCGTCGATTGCCGAAGGCATCTGCGCCTCGCTTCGACACGGTGGCCATGCCGTGGATCACGTGTCCAGCGGCAACCTGGCCGACGCGGCATTGCGCGATCACAGCTACGACCTGCTGGTGCTGGATCTGGGGCTGCCCGCGCTCGATGGCAGCGAAGTATTGCGACGCCTGCGCGGCCGCGGCGCCGGCCTGCCGGTGCTGGTGGTGACCGCACGCGACGGCTTGCCCGAGCGTATCCGCGTACTCGACCTGGGCGCCGACGATTACCTGGTCAAACCCTTCGCACTTTCAGAGTTCGAGGCACGCGTGCGCGCGTTGCTGCGACGGGCCAGCAGCAAGGGGATGCCGGAATTGCAACTGGGCCGGTTGCGCCTGGACTTGCCCGGCCACCGTGCCTGGGTCGACAGTACCCCACTCGAACTTACTGCACGCGAGTTCGGCCTGCTTGAGGCGCTGGCGCTGCGTGCCGAGCGCGTCACCAGCCGTGCGCAGTTGATCGAAGCATTGTGTGACTGGGACCAGGACTTGACCGACAACGGGCTGGACATCGCGATCCACCGCCTGCGTCGCAAACTGCAAGGCAGCGGCACCGGCGTGCGCACGATCCGTGGCCTGGGTTACCTGCTGGAAGAAGCCGGCGAATCCGGGGCCGAGTCGGCATGAGCCCTTCGCGCCTGCGCCACCTGCGCCCCAGCCTGCGCCGCCGCCTGCTGATCTTCCTGTTGTTTCCGATGGCCTCGCTGCTGCTGCTCGACGCGCTGCTGACCTATGGCGTGGCGTTGAACTACGCCAACCGGGTGCATGACAACGACTTGAGCGGCGATGCGCTGACCCTGGCAAAAATGCTCAGCGACAACAAGTTCGGCAGCGAGTTGTCGCCACAAGCCCGGTTTCTGCTCGAATACACCCCGGATGGCCGCAGCTACTTCACGGTGACCAGTGCGAAACGCGGACTGCTGGCCGGCAACGGTCAATTGCCGCAGCTGTCGCATGCACCGAAGCTCGGCGCCATGCCGACCCTCTACGATACTCGGCTGAACAAGCAGAACCTGCGTGCGGCAACGGTCCAGCTTGCTCCGCAGGACGATTCCGGCGACCCCTTGACGGTCACGGTTGCCGAAACCCTGCATGACCGTCATCAGCAGGCCCGGCAGATCCTGCTGCTGGCGACCCTTATGCAGGCACTGTTGATCGTCTGCGTGTTGTCGCTGGTCTGGTTCGGCGTCAACCATGGCCTGCGTGTGCTCGATCCGCTGACCCGCCGGCTGGCGGCACGCACGCACGAGCTGACTCCGATCGGAGCCCCCGACGTGCCGCAGGAAATCCTGCCGCTGACCCGCACCATCGACGCGCTGTTCGAGCGCTTGCGCAGCATGCTGGCACTGCATGACCGATTCATCGCCGATGCCGCGCATCAGCTGCGCACGCCACTGGCCGGGTTGAGCCTGCACGTCGACCGTGCCATGGCCGATCCCCGGCCGGAGACGGTGGCCGATGCGCTCTCGCATATCCACCGCCTGACCCAGCGCGCGGCGCGCACCACGTCGCAGTTGCTCGCGCTGACCCGTGCCCAGGCGACACCCGCGGACGCCGTGGATCGCACCGTGCTGGATCTGGCGCAACTGGTTCCCGATGCGGTCTCGATGCGGGTGCACGAGGCACTGCGCGCCGGCGTGGATCTGGGCTACCAGGGCCCTGGACAACCGCTGCGGATTCTCGGCAACGCCTCTTCGGTGCAGGGCCTGCTGGACAATTTGATCGACAACAGCCTGCGCTACGCCGGCCGCGGCAGTACCGTCACGGTCAGCCTGCACGCTCGCGCGGACGGCGGCGCCAGCCTCAGTGTCGAGGACAACGGCCCGGGCGTGCCGCCGGAACTGCTGCCGCGCCTGAGCGAACGCTTTTTCCGTGCGCCCGGCACCAGCGAAGAAGGCAGCGGACTGGGCCTGGCGATCGTCCAGCGCATCGCCGAACGGCACCATGCCGAAGTGACCTACCGGCTTGGCGAGGAACACGGACTGATTGTCGATGTCCATTTCCCGCCGGTGGTCGTGCCGACATGAGATCAAGCGGCGACATCTCGATGCAACCTGCCTGTACCCTTGATCGACTAAAATGCCCCGTTGCCGCCCTTCACCTTCGACGTTCAAGGGCGCATCTCTCCGCCGCGGAAACGACCTGACGATGGCCACCGCAGATAACGACCAGGCGCACCTGCGCCGAATCATCGCCATGGGAAAATGCACGCCGTGCCATTTCGCATCTTGAACGTGACGAACCGGGGCAAAGCGCTGCACGGCTGCCTGTTCGGCATTCTGCTCGGCGCACTGGCCGGCTGTGCCGCACCGTTGCCCAAACTGGCACCGCCGCTGCCCGCACAGTGGCAACACGCCACAGCCGCCGGACCGGCCAAGCCGACCGACCTGCATGGCTGGTGGCATGCCTTCGGCGACCCCGAACTCAATGCCCTGATCGACCGTGCACTGGCTGCCAATCTCGACGTGGCCCAGGCGGTCGAGCGGCTGCGCGCGGAACGCGCGCTGCAAAGTCATGCGCACGCACGCTACCTGCCGGCACTGAGCGCACGGACCGACAATCCGATCGACCCGGACGCCACGGCTTCCTACTTTGTCGCCGGCTTCGACGCCACCTGGGAACTGGGGCTGTTTGGCCGTGCCGAGGGCACGCAGCGCGAAGCGCAAGGTGCACTCGACGCCAGCGTGGCCGACCTGCGCGCCGCGCAGGTATCGCTGGTGGCCGAAGTCGTGCGCGAGTGGATCGCATTGCGCACCGCGCAGCAGCAGGAGCAACTGCTGACAAAAATCAGCCAGGCCCGTCAGCAGCAGTGGCAACTGCTGAAAGTGCGCCAGCGGTTGCAGCTGGTTTCGCCCGACACGGTCGATCGGGCGCAGGCGGCCTATGCGCAGTCCGAGGCATCGCTTGCCGCCCCGCGGCAGGCGATCGACGCCAGCGCCCGGAAACTGGCGGTACTGCTCGGCCAGAACCACCCCGACCCCGCCTGGCTGCAGGTCGGCAGGCAGCCTGAATTGGGGACATGGCAACTCGCCGGCACCCCGGCCGAACTGCTGCGCACGCGCCCCGAAATCGCCCGGGCCGAGGCCGATGTGTTGCGCATCGCCGGCGAACTGGCGATCGCCCATGCCGACATGTATCCCAGCATCGGGCTGGGCGCATCGTATGTCTGGTCCGCCGAGGTCATCAACAACCGCAAGATCTCGCGCACGCCCAACGGAATCGGTTCGCTCGGGCCCGTACTCAATATCCCGCTGTTCGACTGGGGCATGCGGCGGGCGGCGAAGAATGCCAAGGGACACGAACTGCGGGCCGCCCTGCTGGCCTATCGGCAAGCCGTGCTGCAAGGCGTGGCCGAGGTCGAAACCGACCTGGGCAACCTGCAACAGCAAGAGCAGCGCGAGCAGCAGAGCATGCTTGCCTGGCAAGCCCTGCAGCACGCCGACCGGGCCGTACAGACCCGGGTGGGCCTGCAGCTGAGCAGCCCGCTCGATCTTGCCGAAAGCCGGATCGCGGCCGACCAGGCAGCGATCGAACTCACCGACGCCCGCGCCGCGCACAGCCTGGCGTACGCGGCACTGTTCAAGGCCCTCGGCGGAGCCCCGTTGCCGTCCGCGGAAGCACCCAAGGCAACACCCGCGGGAACAGCGGCAGCGGCAGCGGTATCGTCAACTGCATCCGCGAACACCTCCACGGCGCACAGTGAGGTACACCACTGATGGTTGCCCTCGCGCGCAAGACCCTGATCTACGAATGGCGGCGCTTTCTGCCAGCGATGCTGGCGGTGGGTTTTGCCGGCTTGCTGCAGCTGCTCCAGCTCGCCCTGGTACTCGGCATCTTCGGCAGCACCAGCGTCTACATCACCGGCTCATCGGCCGATGTATGGGTAGGCTATCCCGGCACCCAGAACGTGGGCTCGGGGCGAACGATCGACCCCGATGTGGAATCGCGCATCCTGATGGACCCGGCCGTGCAACGCGTGGAACCATACATATGGGTCGACGGCGACTGGCGTGGGCCGCATGAAACCGGTGGTATCTCGGTGTTCGTTTCCGGCATCGACCCCAGCCCCGAGGGCCTGATGTTCTCCAAGGCATTGTTGCCTTCCCTGCGCGCACGACTGGCGGAACCGGATGCGGTCGTCGTCGATCGCTCGGTACTGGATCAACTGGGCGTCAACATCGGCGAGACTGCCACCATCAACGGCCATCAGGTCACCGTGGTCGGCATCAGCAGCGGCCTGCGCGCGCTGGGCGGGGTCAACGTACTGACGTCCCTGAGCACCGCACGCGAATTGGATGGCGATCCAACCGATATCGGCCCGACCTATCTGGTCGCCAAGCTGCGCGACCCGAAGCAGGCCGATGCCGTCGCCGCACGCCTGCGCGGCGACACCGCGTTCGGTCCCTATACGACGTGGAGCGCCAAGGATTTTGCCCGTATTTCGGTGCGCTACTGGATGTTCGACACGGGTGCCGGAGCCGGCGTGCTGTTTCTGGCGGGCATCGTGTTCCTGGTCGGAGCGGTGATCACCAGTCAGACGCTGATTGCCGCAGTCAATGGCTCGATGCGCGAGTACGCCACCCTCAATGCCCTGGGCGTGGGGGTTGGGGCACTGCGCCGGGTGGTGCTGGAACAGGCATTCTGGGTCGGTGCGCTGGGCCTGCTCGGCGCCGGCGTACTGGGTGTCGTGCTGATGCTGCTGGCACACAGCCAGGACGTGCCGGTGGTCCTGAATGTTCCGGCCGCGCTGGCCTGCATCGCGCTGGTGATGGGCCTGGCCGCGGTCTCCGGGCTGGCTGCGATGCGCAGTCTGCGCCGCGCCGACCCCGCCACCTTGTTAAGGTAGCCGCGATGACCCATCCCGCCGCGGCCAGCCAGGCCACCACCCCCCCTGCCTTGCAAGCGATCGGCATCAGCAAGGCCTTTGTCTCCGGAAAACTGCGCACGCAGGTGCTGGAGAATTTTTCCTTGCGCATCGAGGCCGGCGAGCTGACCCTGATCTCCGGCCCCTCCGGTTGCGGCAAGAGCACGCTGCTGGCGATTCTCAGCGGCCTGCAGAAGGTCGACAGCGGCCGGGTACTGGCACTGGGCAGCGAGCTGGGCCAGCTGGACTTGCGCGCGCTGGAACGTTTCCGCCTGCAACACACCGGTTTCGTGTTCCAGGGTTTCAACCTGTTCCCTGCGCTGAGCGCCTTCGAACAGGTCGAGTTGCCGTTGAACCACATGGGCCTGTCGCGCGACGAGGCGCGCGCGCGCGCGCGGCGTTCACTGGAAGAGGTCGGCATGGCGCCGCGCATGAAGCTGCGGCCGTCCGAACTGTCCGGTGGCGAGAAGCAGCGCGTGGCGATCGCCCGTGCGCTGGCCAAGGAACCGGAGCTGCTGTTTGCCGATGAACCGACCAGCGCGCTGGACGCCGCGAACGGCCAGATGATCATCGACATCCTGCACCGGATCGCCCATGCGCACGGCACCACGGTGCTGTGCGTAAGCCACGACCCCCGTGTCGTTGTCCACGCCGACCGCGTCCTGGCGATGGAAGATGGCCGTATTCTCAGCGACCGGCGCACCCATGCGCCGACCAACGACAGCAAGGGAACCTAAGTCATGACGCCGCCCGTTTTCCCCACGCCACTCCATTCGCGTGCCGCCATGCCGGATCGACTGACCCGCCTCATCCGCCTTGGCTGCTTCGCGCTCTCGGTGTCGTGGCTGTTGGCAGCCTGCTCCAAACCGGCCGAGGCACCGGCCGGCAAGACGACCACTCCCGCCTCGCCGTATGTCGCCGTGGCGCGCGGAAGAGTCGATATCGAAGGGGGGTTGCTGACACTGTCGATGCCGCGCGAAGGCACCCTCGCCAAGGTCGCCGTGCATGAGGGCGATCAGGTCAGGAAAGGCCAACTGCTGGCCGTGCTGGACGTCGAGCCGGCCCGACTGGCAGTGGATGCCGCGCAGGCACAGCAGGAGCAGGCGCAGGCACAGTTGAAGCTGCTTCAGATCAAGCAGGCTGCGGCGAAGCAGCGCGCGAAACGGCTTGCCGCCGCCGTTGCCGCCGGCGCCGGCGATGGGCAAAGTGCCGACGACGCCCGTGAGGCCGCGGCGCAACTCGATGCCGAACACGAATCCGCCCGTGCGGCGCTGGACATGGCCCGCCAGAAACTGGCCGAAGCCCGCTACGAATTGAAGCAGCGCAGCCTGCTCGCGCCGTTCGACGCCTACGTGGTACATGTCTCGGCGCAGCCGGGCGCCAGCGTTTCGCCCTCGTCCGGTCCGCTGTTCACCCTGCTGCCGCAAAAGCCGCGGATCGTGCGTGCCGAACTCAACGAGAGTTTTGCCGGGACGATTCAGCCAGGCATGCACGCCGAGGTGGTCGCCAACAGCGACAGCGAGGCGCAACACTGGAGCGCGCACGTACTGCGGATCGGCCGGGTGTACGGGCCGTCCACGCTGGAAAATGACCCGCAGATCCGCGCCAATGCCCGCTCGGTGGAATGCGTACTCGCGTTCGACCAGCCGCAGGATTTGCGCATCGGCCAGCGCGTGACGGTGCGTTTTTTCGCCGCCAAGGCCCCGAAAGACTGAAGAAACCGCAATCTGCGAACCTGCGACCCATCGAGAACCGCGGTAAATCGATCCACCGCGGCTCCCCCATGTACAGGGCCGACACGTGATCCAGCAGACTGACTTTTTCTTCGAAGGTGGCCGCAGCGGCGTATTGCTGATCCACGGCCTGACCGGCACGCCGATGGAAATGCGGCTGCTCGGCAAGGGCCTGAACCGTGCCGGCTTCACCGTGCACGGCATGCAGTTGGCCGGCCACTGCGGCAATGCCGACGATCTGCTCGGCACCGGCTGGCGCGACTGGTATGCCAGTGTCGAAAAGGCCGCCGACGAAATGCTCGACAAGGTCGACCACCTGTTCGTCGGCGGCCTGTCGATGGGTGCCCTGCTCGCGCTCAAGCTGGCCGCCGAGCAACCGGACCGGGTTGCCGGCGTCGGTGTGTACGGCGCCACCTTCCGTTACGACGGCTGGAGCATTCCGTGGTCGGCGCGCTTGTCGTTCATGCTGCCGCTGCTGAAAAAGCTCGGCATCGGCCGCAACCGCAGCTTCATGGAACAGCCACCCTACGGCATCCGCGACGAGCGCCTGCGCGCGCAGGTCAGCACGGCGATGCTCGGCGGCGACAGCGCCGCCGCCGGCCTGCCCGGCAACCCGTGGTATTCGCTGGCCGAGATGCATGAACTGGCCGCGGACGTTCGGCGCCAACTGCCGCAAGTGACCGCGCCGTGCCTGGTGGCCCATGCCAGCGAGGACGATGTCGCCAGTCTGAAGAACGCCGAACTGGTGATGCGTGAAGTCAGTGCGCCGACCGAGTTGCTGCTGCTCGAGGACAGCTATCACATGATCACCATCGACAAGGAGCGGCGTACCCTGATCGACCGCTCGGCCGCGTTCTTCGACAGCATCGCCGCGGCCCGTCCCCAGCAGCGCATCGCCGCCTGATGCTGCCGGCAACAGGTTCCATTTCCAGCCTGGTCGCCGGCCTGTGGCTGTTCAACGTCGTACTCGATACCGGCGGCCAGCTGGCGTTCAAGGCCGCCGCCGGCAATCCGCTCGCCGGTGACGGCCTGGCCCGCTGGAAACACATGGCCGCACGGCCGTGGCTGTGGCTCGGCATCGCCTGCTATGTGATCGAGTTCCTGGTCTGGATCGCCTTCCTGTCGCTGATCCCGCTGTCCGAAGGCGTGCTGCTGGGTTCGATCAACATCGTGGCGATCATGGTCGCCGGCCGCTTCCTGTTCGGCGAAAAACTGACCCGCTTGCGGGTGATCGGGATCCTGCTGGTGACGCTCGGCGTGACGATCGTGGGAGTCGCCGGATGAGGCGCTTCTATCTGTTCGGCTTCCTGTTGCTGATGGGCTTCGACACGCTGTCGCAGATCAGCTTCAAGTACGCCGGTACGCAGGCGCTGCCGGTGGCTGCGAGCGTGGCATGGCTGCTGCGCGTGTTCGGTCAGCCGTGGGTGTACGGCGCGATCATCGGTTACGTCGGCGCGTTCTTCACCTGGATGAGCCTGCTCAAGCACGCGCCGATCGGCCCGGCGTTCGCCGCCTCGCATCTGGAAGTGGTGTCGGTGATGCTGCTGTCGATCTGGCTGTTCGACGAACATCTCACCGTCCCCCGTGTGCTCGGAGCGATCGCGATCATCGCCGGCATCGTCTGCCTGGGCCTGGCCGAGAGCCGCGAACACGCGCCGGAACGGGCTGCTGGCACCGGTTAAGCTGCTCGCATGCTGCCCCGCCGCCATCACGAACTGCCTCCCACCGCCGGCCTGCCGCTGCAGCTCGGCGATCTGCGGCCCGGTGCGGCAACCCTGGCCGCGGACATCGCCGCGCAACTGGGCACGCCGCCGCTGCAACTGGAATGCTCCGGCACGGCCAGCCTGCTGATCGCGCTGACCGCGCTGCACGAACTGCAACCGCTGCGCCGCCAGGTGGTGATCCCGGCCTTCACCTGCCCGCTGGTCGCCATCGCGGTGCACCAGGCCGGGCTCGAGGTGAAGCTGTGCGATCTGCGCGCCGGCCACTACGACATGGACCCGGCCGCACTGCAGGATGCCTGCAACGCACACACGCTGGCAATCGTGCCGACCCATCTGGGCGGCCGCGTCGCCAATGTCGATGCCGCATTGGCCGTCGCACGCACGGTCGGCGCCTATGTGATCGAAGATGCCGCGCAGGCGCTGGGTGCGCACCACGATGGCCGCAGCGTGGGCCTGCTCGGCGATGTCGGCTTTTTCAGCCTGGCCGCCGGCAAGGGGCTGTCGATCTACGAAGGCGGCCTGCTGCTGGCGCGCGATCCGCTGCTGCGCGATCGACTCGCACGCACCGCCGCGCGCATCGTGCCGCGGAGCATCGGCTGGGAGTGCCGCCGCAGCGTGGAACTGCTCGGCTACGCCGCACTGTATCGCCCGCACGGCTTGCGGCTCGCTTACGGCAACCCGCTGCGCCGCGCGCTGCGCCGCGGCGATCCGGTCAGCGCAGTGGGCGACGATTTCCCGCTGACCGTGCCGCTGCACCGGGTCGGCCGCTGGCGCCAGGCCGTCGGCGCGCACGCCGCGGCCCGCCTGCCGGCGTTTCTCGACCAGCTGTCGGCGCTGGCGCAGCGACGCCGGCCGCGGCTGCACCGGATCGACGGCATCACGGTACTCGACGATCCGCCCGGCGCGAACGGCACCTGGCCATTCCTGCTGCTGCTGCTGCCCGATCAGCAGCGCCGCGACGCCGCACTGGCGCAGCTATGGCAAGCCAGCCTGGGCGTCAGCCGCCTGTACATTCACGCCCTGCCCGACTACGCCTACCTGGCTGGCGTGGTGCCGCCACAGCGCGTACCGAACGCCCGTGATTTCGCGGCACGCAGCCTCAGCATCAGCAACAGCCCATGGATGACCGACGCGGATTTCGAGGCGGTCTGCGGGGTACTGGAAGCGGCACGGCGCTGAATCAGCGCGCGCGCGTCGCGATCGCTTCCAGCAATTGCAGATTCAGTACATGCTGCTGCGCCTGCCAGTCGGCCAGCATGGCCGGATCGATCGCGGGTTGCTCGTCCAGCGCCGACAGTTTGCGTTTCCACCAGCTCTTGTACTGGTAATGCGAGACCTCGCCATTGATGTCGCTGCCGACCAGGCCATGCTGCAGGCTGCCGATCAGCGCCAGCGCGTGATGCGTCAGCAGCCGGCCCTGGTCCCAGTTGGTGTGCGCCACTTCGGGCGCGAACACGTCCTTGTCGATCGACAGGTAGCTCGGTGCGGTTTGCGTGCGCTCACGTTCGACGAACGCATCGACCAGCGCTTCGGGACTGTCGAAGCCGCGAAACGCGCGGGCCAGGCCGAGCCGGCGCGCCCAGCCGGTGTCCACGCCGATGCTCCAATAGCTCAGCTTTCCGCGCAGCAGCGGGGTCAGGTAGTTTTCCCACGCATGGCCACCACCGATGTCGGCCGAGGTGATGCCCAGCACGTGCACCTGGCTGACCTGCGGCAGCGTCGCCACTTTGCGCACCCATGAACCGCAATGCACGCCGAACGGAAAGCGCATGTTGTCGGGGTGGTTGTCCAGCACCACCACTTGAAACGGCGTGCGCGACTGAAGTCGCGCGATCAGCGGCCAGCTCAGGTGATGGAAGTCGCCGCTGCCCATGAACACGGTGCCGTGTTCGGCCGGCAGCAGCTCGTCCAGCATCGTGCGAAAGCGCCGCATGCTCGTGATCGAACAGGCGAAGCGCATCGACTCCTGCCAGTGTTCCAGCGGCAAAACCAGCCGGTTGGGCAACGGCCCGACCGAACGATCGATATCCAGCACCACGGGTCGATTCGCGAGCTCATTCATCGCCAGCACCTGCCGCCGCCTGCCAGTTGCGATCGCTTTCGAAATGACGACCCAGGCGACGCAGCAGAGCGCGCAGCAAGGGGTTGCGGGCATACACCGCATGCCGGGTAAAGGTCATGCGCGCGCCCAGGAACGACTTCACTTCGGGATCGGTCCAGCCGGCCACGTAGTGGGTCAGCCCCCGCTGCCTCGCGTAGTCGAGATTGTGCATCCAGCTGACGAAATACAGATTGTGCTCGCGTGCCTGCGGATAGGCGAAGCCGACGTACTTGTCGATCAGTTTGCCGCCGTGCTCGTAACAGAGGTTCCATCCGATCATCTGCCCGGCATGCCGATACACGAACACCACGCCGCCGCTGTCGCCGTCCTGCAGCACCGCGCGGAAAAACGACGCGCTCAAGCGGTCGAAGTGGATCTCGCTTTGCGCATAGACATTGTCGAACAATGCATAGAACGCCGCCAGCGTGGCCTCGTCGCCAAAACGCGGATCGCCGGTGCGCACCGCCTCGATCTCCAGTTGCGCGCGCGAACGCAGCTTGCGCCGGATGTTCTTCCGCCGGCCGGACGACAGCCGCGCCAGATACTCGTCGTCCGAGGCAAAATCGATCGGCACCCAGGCCAGCGCCTGCCCCTCCAGCAGCACGAATCCGGCGGCTTCGCAGGCGCTGACGAATGCGCGCGCATACGCATTTTCGGCTTCGTTCAGCAACGGCGAATCCTGCGCGATGTCCTTGACGATCAGCAGTCGGCATTCCCGCCCATACGTCGTCTTCAACCCACGCGCCAGAGCCTCGGGCGCAACCCCGGGCGGCAGCGGCGCATACTCCGAAACCGTGGTGCCGGCGAAGCGGGTGCGCCATTGCAACAGGCGCCCCCAGTAGCCATAAAGCGGCAGCGCGCTGACGCGCCGGCGCAGCGAGTCGTCTGCCGTGGTCAGCAGGTTGAACGGCGCGACGAAGCAGGGCATGCCCTGCGGCGAGCGCTCCACCGCGAAGCCGATCGGCGGATGTGCCATGAAAGCCCCAAGCAGGGCATCCGGTTCCAATTGGGCGATGAAAGGCATGGGTAAGCTAATTTGCCTAGACTAGAAGGTGCATGAAATTTTGTTTGCCACCAGGAAACCACTCGTCATGAACGATGCGACCCAGCAAAAAGTGTTCGAGATCATCGCCAAGCAGGCCAAGATCGACGTGGCGACCATCAAACCCGAATCCACACTCAAGGATCTGGGCATTGCGTCGCTGGAGGCGATCGAGCTGATCTTCGACATCGAGGAGCACTTCAACATTACCTTCCCCGACCAGCAGGGCGCCAATTTCGACAGCGACACGGCCAGCAGCCTGGTCGAGGCGGTGCAGAAGGCGCTCGACGACAAGGCGGCAGCGGGCGAAGGAACCCACTGATGGCCAACCTGTCGACACGCCGGGTAGTCATTACCGGCATGGGGGCGGTCAGCCCGCTCGGCGTGGGCGCCGGGACGTTGTGGCAAGGCCTGCGCGAGGGCCGCAGCGGCATCGGCCCATTGCGCCACGAGGATGCCGATCGCCTGCGGGTGAAGATTGCCGCGCAGGTGCCGGCCAGTTTCGATCCGGCCGCGAACATCGACGAGCGCACCCTGCCCTTGCTCGACCGCACATCGGAATTCGCACTGCATGCCGCGCGCGAGGCGATCGCCGGATCGGGTCTGGATTTCAGCCAGGACGACCTCGGCCTGCGCACGGCGGTGGTCGTCGGCACCGGTGTCGGCGGCGAAACCACCCAGGACGAACAGAGCCGCCGGCTCTACCGGGAGAATGCCCAGCGTGTGCACCCGCTTTCCATTGTGCGATTGATGACGAACGCCTCGGCCAGCCAGATCAGCATCGCCTGGGGCCTGCGCGGCCCGACCTTTGCGGTCGCCAGCGCCTGCGCCTCGGCGAACCACGCGATCATCCAGGCCGCGCAGATGATCCGTTACGGCTTGGCAGACGTGGCCATTGCCGGCGGCACCGAGGCCTGCCTGACCTACGGCGCATTGCGCGCATGGGAAGCAATGCGCGTGCTGGCCGACGACACTTGTCGTCCATTCAGCGCGAATCGCCGCGGTCTCGTGCTGGGCGAAGGTGCGGGCATCTTCGTACTGGAATCGCTGGAGCATGCGCAGGCCCGTGGCGCGGTAATCCTGGCCGAACTGGCCGGCAGCGGCATGAGCGCGGACGCCACCGACATCGTGATGCCCAGCGCGGTCGGTGCAGCCGCCGCGATGACCCAGGCACTGGCCGATGCCGGCCTGGCGCCGCAGGACGTCGACTACATCAATGCCCACGGCACCGGCACGGCGGCCAACGATGCCACCGAAAGCAAGGCGATACGGCTCGCGTTCGGCCCCCATGCCGATCGACTTGCGGTGTCCTCGACCAAGTCGATGCACGGCCATGCGCTGGGCGCCTCCGGCGCGCTGGAACTGGTGGCGGTTATCGGCGCGCTGCGCGACGGCGTGGTGCCGCCCACCGCGAACCTGGACAAGGCCGACCCGGCCTGCGATCTGGACTATGTGCCGAATGTCGGCCGGCAGATGTCGGTGCGTGCCGCGCTGAGCAATTCGTTCGCATTCGGCGGGCTCAACGCGGTGCTGGCACTCAAGCGCGCACCCTGAAAACGCCGCACCCGTCGTAGGAGCGCACCCTGTGCGCGGATGCTCTTTGACTATGTCAAAACCAAAGCATTCGCGCACAGGGTGCGCTCCTACGGGAGGGCAGCCGCCGGCCAATCGTCCAGCCTCAGCCCTTCTTGGCTTTGGTCAGCAACTGGTCGAGCAGTGCGATCGCCAGGTCGATTTCCTCGTGGGTGATCTCCAGCGACGGCGCGAACGTGATCACGTTCTTGTACCAGCCACCCACGTCCAGCACGAGACCGATCTTCTTGCCGTTGTGCTCCAGATCGCCCGCCAGACCGATGTCGACCATCGTGTCCAGCAGTGCCTTGTTCGGCGTGAAGCCGTCGTCGGTGCAGATCTCCGCGCGCAGCGCCAGGCCCAGGCCGTCGACGTCGCCGATTTCCTTGTGCCGCTTCTGCAGGTCGCGCAGGCCGTCGAGGAAGTGGGCGCCCTTGATCGGCACGCTGGTCTCGTAGTCCAGCTCGTAACCCATCTTGATCACCTCCAGACCCAGCGCGGTACCCAGCGGGTTGGAATTGAACGTGCTGTGGGTGGAGCCCGGCGGGAACACCGTCGGGTTGATCAATTCCTCGCGCGCCCACAGGCCGGACAGCGGGTTGAGACCGTTGGTCAGCGCCTTGCCGAACACCAGCACGTCCGGCGTCACGCCGAAATGCTCGATCGACCACAGCTTGCCGGTGCGCCAGAAACCCATCTGGATCTCGTCGACCACCAGCAGGATGCCGTACTGGTCGAGCACCTTCTTCAGACCCTTGAAGAAACCCATCGGCGGAATCACGTAGCCGCCGGTGCCCTGGATCGGCTCGATGTAGAACGCAGCATATTCGGCCTGGTTCGTCTTCGGATCCCACACGCCGTTGTATTCGGTTTCGAACAGGCGCGCGAACTGGTGCACGCAGCTGTCGGAGTACTCCTCGGCGGTCATGCCCTTGGGGCGGCGAAATGGATACGGGAACGGCAGGAACATCGCGCGCTCGCCGAAATGGCCGAAGCGGCGGCGGTAGCGGTAGCTCGAAGTGATCGACGAGGCGCCCAGGGTGCGGCCGTGATAGCCGCCCTCGAACGCAAACATCAGGCTCTTGCCGTTGCAGGCATTGCGCACGATCTTCAACGAATCCTCGATCGCCTGCGCGCCACCCACGTTGAAGTGCACGCGGCCGTCCAGACCGAACTTCTTCTTCGCATCCAGCGCCACCGTCTTGGCCAGCTCGATGCGGGTCTGGTGCAGGTATTGGCTGGCCACCTGCGGCAGCCGGTCGATCTGCTCCTTCAGCACGTTGTTGAGGCGCGGGTTGCCGTAGCCGAAATTGACCGCCGAATACCACATCTGCAAGTCGAGGAACGGCGTGCCGGCGGTGTCGAACATGTAGCTGCCTTCGCCGTGACGAAAGATCTTCGGCGGGTCCACGTAGTGCACGGTGTCGCCGAACGAGCTGTATTTGGCTTCGTCGGCGAGCAGCTGCGCGTCGTCGATGAAACCGGCGGCGGTCTTGTCGATTTTCATGAATGGGTCCGGGGGAAATGGGGCCAGAAGAGGTATGGCGAAAAAAAGAATCGATGCGGCAGGTCAGGCCTGGGCGGCAACCGGCTCGTGATGACCATGGCTGACCAGGCTGCCATCGAGCAGCATGGGCAGGAACTCCAGCGCATCCTCGAAGCCGGTGATCGGCACGTAGGGAATGCCGACGGCGCGGCAATGCTCGATCAGGCGATGCTTGGCAAACACGAAATCGACGCGGTCGGCGGCGCAGAAATCCGACGCACCATCGCCGATCAGCAGGGTCCTGGCACCCGTGCTGCGGGCCTGCGCCACGCACGCGCACTTGCAGGTGCCGCTGCGGCAACCGTCGGCCTGGAACGGCGAGGTCAGCGACCACTGCCTCGGTGGCGTGGCCGGTGCCAGGTGATTTGCCGCCAACGGCAGATCGTCCAGTCCGTAGCGGCCAAGAATCTGGTGGATCGCATAGTCCAGCCCGTCGCTGACCACGCGGATCGGCACGTTCAGCTCACGCGCCCTGGCCACGAAACCGGGAAACGCATGATCGATCCACAACCCGGCCAGATGGCTGTCGAGTTCCGCCCGGGTCATCTTGAGCAGGTCGACCTGCCCGGCCATGCATTCGCGCGAACCGATCCGTCCGGCGCGCCAATCCTGCTCCAGCACTTCCCAGCCCGGGCCGCCGAAACGGTCCAGCAACGAATCGATAACGTCCTCGACGGAAATCGTGCCGTCGAAATCACACAGGATGGTCCAGCCAGATGCGGGCATCAGCAGCACACTCGGTTCAGCGATGGCATGCAGGTTAGAAAGACTGTCTTTCGGCGCCCTTTCCCATTCCCGAACGGTGGCTGAGCGGTATGCCACGCCACCTCTCGGTACTTGTAGGGGCGTGCTTGCGCGCGATGCTCTTGCTCCATCGCACAAAAAGCATCGCGCGCAAGCGCGCTCCTACGAGTCGGGTTATTTGAGGTGCGCCCATATATATACTGCTGCAGCATGATCCGCCTTTTGCCCCCCTCCCGTTCTTCCCGCATGCACCGAGTGCTGCTGTCGACATGCCTGCTCGCGTGCGCGCTGTGCTCGCCGCCCAGCATGGCCGATGCCGCCAAGCCCTCACTCGCGCTCGGCGCGGGCGCTCAGCGCATGCCCAGTTGGGCCGGGGCCAGCGACGATCGCAACGAACCGGTGCCGTATCTGTATTTCAAGTGGCCGGGTCACGGCAGTTTTTCCACCCTGGATGGGCTGCAGGTCGAACTGCTTCACGGTTCCGTCCTGCACGGTGGCATTTACGGCAACTACCAGTGGGGGCGCCTGCGGGATGACCTGGGTATGCTCGGCGGCAAGATCGCATCGCTGCCGCCGCGCATCGACATGGGCGGCTATCTGGAATGGCAGGTCAGCAAGTCGCTCGACGTGGGGGTCGACCTGAGCCATGACATCAACGGCGCCGGCGCCTATCTCGACCTGTATGCCGAGTGGGATCTGCCCTCGGCGGGTCTGCTTGAACATTCCATTGCGCTGCGCTGGCAGGCGATGAACGCGCCGGCCATGACCCGCTTCTTCGGCATCCGCCCTGCCGAGGCAACGGCGCTGAACGTGCCTTCCTGGCAACCCGGTGCCGGCAGCCAGCTCGCCTCGCTGGAATACGACCTGTTCCTGCCGACCAGCCAGCACACCGGTGTCGCGCTGGCGCTGGTCTACGGACGCCTGCTCGGCCAGGCCGCCGCCAGCCCGCTGGTCACCCGATTCGGTTCGGCCACCCAGTTGTCCGAATCGCTGGCGTTCGTCTATCACCTGTGATCGACCTCGGACCGGCTCGATGCCGGCCTGCATCGGTGCAGCGACCTCACCGATCGTCGCGTGTCCAGATCACGCCATCCTCTTCGCGCACGGGAAAACTGGCGATCGGCTCGTAGGCCGGCGGTTTCGTCACCGCGCCGCTGCGCAGGTCGAAGCGGGCGCCGTGGCGCGGGCATTCCACTTCGAAGCCGAACACTTCGCCGCCGGCCAGGTCGCCGCCGTCATGCGTGCAGGTGTCCTCGACCGCGTACAGCGTACCGTCGATGTTGTACACCGCGATCGGCGTATCGCCGTCCCACACCACCTTGAATTCGCCCGGCAGAAATTCGCTGCGCGTGCCGACCCGGACCCAGCCGTTCATGCCGTTTCCCCGGCCATCGGCTTGACCAGCACTTCGAAGCGCAGGTCGTCGCGACGCGGAATGCCGAAACGCTCGTCGCCGTAGGGAAACGGCTGATATTCGCCGCTGCGCCGATAGCCGCGGCGCTCGTACCAGGCGATCAGTTCGTCGCGCTGCTCGATCACCGTCATGCGCATCGCACGGCACTGCCACTGCTCGCGTGCCAGACGTTCGGCCTCGGCCAACACCTGCTTGCCCAGCCCGCTCCCCTGCTCGCCCGGCACCACCGAGAACATGCCGAAGTAACCGGTGTCGCCCTGTTTTTCGAGCTGGCAGCAGGCGATCAGCCGGCCGTTGCGCTCGGCCAGCAGCACGCGGCTGGTGGGCTTGCCGATCAGCTGGACCACGCCTTCGGGGTCGATGCGCTGGCCATCCAGCAGATCGGCTTCGGTCGTCCAGCCGGCACGACTGGCGTCGCCGCGATAGGCGGACTGCACCAGCGCGACGATGGCAGGTACATCGACGCTGTGGGCGTCGCGGAAGGAGAGCGTATCGGCGTCAGTCATCGGATCATGTCGGAGTGGAAAAGCGGGCCTCCATGATACAGGCCCATCCGGCCGAAGCCGCAGCCCTGGCCGAGACGGCAGCCGGACTCAGAAACCCGGCGGACGCTCGTTCGCCACGCCCATCTCGCGCTCCAGCGCCAGACCGGCGCGGGCGATCGTGCCCTCCTCGAACAGGCGCCCGATCAGGGTCACGCCGTAGGGCACGCGGCGCGGCGGCGAGAACGTCGGCAGCGGGTGCTGCGGATCGGGCGCCCAATCGCTGCGCGCCTGCGCCACTTCGACGAAACCGGTACGCAGGGTCAGCGACGGCTGGCCGGTGTTGTTGGAGATCACCAGCATCTCGTCGCGCAGCGACGGCACCAGCAGCAGATCCACGCTCGACATCAGCCGCGCCATCTCGACCGCCACCTTGCGCCGCAGACGATCGGCCTGGACGAAATCCACCGCCGACAGGAACCGCGCCTCGCGGAACAGGTTGGGCCATGCGTCGGGCACCTGCATGGTGAGCTGGTCGGCCTTGCCGCTCAAGGTCAGTTCCTCGAACGCCGCCGCGGCCTCGGCAAACAGGATCAGGTTGAGCGAATCGTACGGCCAGTCCGGCAGCGCTACCGCGGTCGGCTGCATCCCCAGCCGACGCATGGCATCGAGCGAGGCGCGGTCGACATCGGTCGCCGACGCAGCCTTCATCCAGTCGGGGAAGTAGCCCACCCTGAGGCCTTTCACCGGGGTGTCGGCATCGTAGTCGAGGTGGCTCGGCACGCTGGCGACGTCGCCGCTGTCGGGGCCGCTGATCGCCTTGAGCACCAGCATGGTGTCCTCGACCGAACGCGCTATCGGCCCGAGCTTGTCCAGCGTCCAGCACAGCGTCATTGCACCGGTGCGCGGCACGCGGCCGTAGGTCGGACGCAAGCCGGTGACGCCGCAGCGCATCGACGGGCTGACGATGCTGCCGCCGGTTTCGCTGCCGATGGCAAAGCCGACCAGACCGGCCGCGGTGGCGGCAGCGGGGCCGGCGCTGGAACCGGAGGAGCCTTCCTGCAACAGCCACGGGTTCATCGTCTGGCCACCGAACCAGATGTCGTTGAGCGCCAGCGCGCCCATGCTGAGCTTGGCCAGCAACACCGCACCGGCCTCGTTGAGGCGCTTGACCACCGCCGCATCCTCGCCCGGCACGCGCTGGCGGAATGGCTCGGCGCCGTAGGTGGTGCGGATACCGGCGGTGTCCAGCAGATCCTTGCTGCCCCAGGGGATGCCGTGCAGCGGGCCGCGGTAGTTGCCGGTGGCGATCTCGCGATCGGCCCGGGCGGCCTGCTGCAGCGCGTGCTCCTCCAGCAGGGTGATGACGCAGCGCAGCCGGGGATCGAAGCGCTTGATTCGTGCGATGTAAATCTGCGTGAGCCGGGTCGAGCTGAGCTTGCGCGTGCGGACCCAGTGCGCGAGATGGGTCACCGGCGCGAAGGCGATATCTTCCTCGCGCGCCGGCAGTGGACCGACCTTGACGGCGCTGGCGACGAAGCGGTCGCGCGCCGGGCCAACCGCATGCCCAGGCAGGATCGGATCCCACACCGTGGCCGGGGCCAGGTTCGCCTCGAGCGCAACCTTGCGCGGCCCGGTACGCCGTTCGAGCATGCCTGCCATCGAAGTGCGCCAACTCGCTGCCGCCATTGCGCGCTGGGCGTCGGTCAGGGTCACCTGTGCCAGCTTTTCGGCATCGGCAAAGGTAGCCGGCGTGACCTCGGGCCCCACTGCAGGCGCGGTATTGAAAGCCCCTGGTGCGCCCGGCGGCGGCTTCGCGACTTCGCTGTCTTCCGCCTCGATGCGGGAGGCGACAGCCAGGCCCAGCAGGCCGAGCGGAGCGTTTGCAAGAAACTGACGGCGCGTCTTCATGCCTACCCCCGTGGAGATCAGCGCGGACGGATCAGCGCGCCTGGTTGTGGTGGTCTCCCCCAAGCATAACCCAGCTTGATGCCACCTCCGGACAACCCCGCTTAGTTACGTGTAGGAGCGCGCTTGCGCGCGATGCTCTATTGCCAGGAGGGAAGCAAAGAGCATCGCGCGCAAGCGCGCTCCTACACGATGCCAGAAACCGGGTTATTCGAGATTCCCGCCCGGTATTTCAAAACTCACATCGCCGTCAGCCCGCAGCATCGTCTCGCGACGGTTGCTCGAACCACGGCTCGGTGCGCCGCACGATCTGCACGATCGACAACATCACCGGTACCTCGACCAGCACGCCCACCACCGTCGCCAGCGCAGCGCCCGAGCGCAACCCGAACAGGCTGATCGCCGCGGCCACCGCCAGCTCGAAGAAATTGCTGGCGCCGATCAACGCGGCCGGCCCCGCCACGCAATGCGGCACCTTCGCCCAGCGGCTGAGCCCATAGGCGATGCCGGCATTGAGATAGACCTGGATCACGATCGGCACCGCCAGCAGGACGATCACCAGCGGCTGCGCCAGGATCGCCTCGCCCTGGAAACCGAACAGCAACACCAGCGTGGCCAGCAACGCCGCAGTCGACCAGGGATCGATGCGTTCGAGCACGCGCTCCAGCGCGCCCTGCCCGCGACGCAGCAGATGCCCGCGCCACAGCTGCGCGATCACCACTGGCAGCAGGATGTACAGCACCACCGACAGCAGCAGCGTGCCCCACGGCACATGGATCGATGCCACACCCAGCAGCAGGGCCACGATCGGCGCAAACGCCACCACCATGATGGTGTCGTTGAGCGCGACCTGCGCCAGCGTGAAATTCGCCTCACCGCCGCACAGCCGCGACCACACGAACACCATCGCGGTGCACGGCGCCGCGGCCAGCAGGATCAGCCCGGCGATGTAGGAATCCTGCTGCGCCGCGGGCAGCCACGCGGCAAACACGTGGCGGACGAACAGCCATCCCAGCAGCGCCATCGAAAACGGCTTGATCGCCCAGTTCACCAGCAGCGTGATGCCGATGCCGCGCACCTGCCGGCGCACGCCGGCCATCTGCGCAAAGTCCACCTTCAGCAGCATCGGCACGATCATCAGCCAGACCAGCGCGGCCACCGGCAGGTTGATGTGCTGCAACTCCGCGCCGGCGAGCAGCGCGAACACCCCCGGTAGCCACTGCCCCAGCACGATGCCGGCGACGATGCACAAGGCTACCCAGACACTGAGATAGTGCGCGAAGAAGCCGATCTGCGGTCGCGCCGGCAGCGCTGCCGCCTGCTCAGCGCTCATCGGTACGCCCCGTCGTCTGGCCGATCGCGCGCAGCTCATGTTCGGTCGCCAGGCGATCGAGCTTGTCCAGCGGCAGCGCCAGCAACAGCTCGATGCGCTGGCGCAGCATCATCCAGGCCGACTTGAAGGCGCGTCGGCGCGCCTCCTCGGAACCGTCGGCGGCCACCGGATCGGGCACGCCCCAATGCGCACTGACCGGATGCCCGGGCCAGATCGGGCACACCTCGCCCGCGGCGTTGTCGCAGACGGTGATCACGATGTCGATCGGCGGCGCACCCGGCTGCGCGAATTCGTCCCAGCTCTTGCTACGCAGCGGCTCGGCATAGCCGACCATGCGCGCCAGCTCGGCCGCAACCGGCTGCACCTTGCCGCTGGGAAAGCTGCCTGCGCTGAACGCCTTGAAGCGCCCCGCCCCGAGCACGTTGAGCAGGGCCTCGGCCATCACGCTGCGCGCCGAGTTGCCAGTGCACAGGAAAAGCACGTTGTGGATTTTTGCAGACATGGCGGCCTCAGCAGCAGCTGCCGGATGCTTTCGGACCGCACGCGGCGTCACCCGCGGCGGCGGCGGCGACGGGGCCGCAACACGTCACACCGGCGCCCTGCCCGTCATTGGCGGGTGCGCCGGTATACGTGGTCGCTTCACCAAGGGTGCGGAAACTTTCCCAGCGCACGCCCTGCGGATCCTCGGCCCAGAACTTGTCCGAGCGCGCGTAGCAGCAGGTCGTCGCCTGCTCCGCCAGTGCGATCGCATCGGCCGCCTGCAGCCGCTGCCCGATCGCCGCCAGCTCGGCCTCGTCCTCGGCCTGCAGGCCCAGGTGATCGATACCGGCGTGGCGGCCGCGCTGCGAGATCGCGAAATTGACCCGCGGGTCGTCCAGCATCCACTTGGCGTAATCGGGCTTGACCACGCTGGGCGCGGCACCGAACAACGTCGTGTAGAAGCGGATGCTGCTGTCGAGCCGATCGACATTCAGATGGACATGGAAGCGTTTCATCGCGTTTTCCTGGGTGGTTTACATGATCTGGTGGCAACGCAGTCGGACGGCGTGCCCGATCCGGCGCAGCAGTTGTCGGTGAGAAATCCGAGCAGTGCGTTCATTTGCGGATAATTCGCGCGGCACAGGATGACCCGGCCACGACGCTCGTCGCTGACCAGGCCGGCGCGGCGCAGGATGTGCAGGTGGTTGGTCAACGTGGCACCGGCCAGGCCGGTGGCCGCGGCCAGCTCGCCCACCGCCATGCCCGCATCGCCAGCCTGCACCAGCAAACGGAACAGGTTCAGGCGATGCTCCTGGGCAAGTGCATTGAGACTGGCAAGCGCATCTGATGCTTTCATATTTTTAGAATTATAGAAATATATGAAAGTGTCAAGAGCGGTATCCCTATTCGGGGCTGGACCACGGTTTGCGGGCGTAAGGCCATTCCCGCTGAAAGACGGCCAGGCAAGCTGCGAAGTGCGGCAACCGAGCGATGACAGCCCATCGGCACAATCCCTGGTGGCGCCCACGGGTTCGTGGATGTAACGTTGCCCGGCCCCTCGACAGTCCGGATCACCACGATCCCGCAGGCTGCCGGACCGGCAACCAGGGGAATTGCGATTTTCCGACCAGCCAAACCCGCTGAACCCGATCAGCGCTTGTCAGGAGGACAAACCGAATGAGCCGTTCGTTCAAAGCAGACCGACGTCGTGACCAGTACCTGACGTTTATCGAACGCCGAAAGGGCCGCGTGTGGATGTACGGTGAAATCGGCATCTTCGTTTTCCTCGTGACGTTCCTCGCCTCGCAGCTGCTGAAATAGCCTGGCGCGCCTGCGGTCGCGCATGGCAGACACCAACTCAAGCTGACTACCTCTGCCTGGCTGGGTCGAATGCCATCCGACGCAATGGGCGGTGTTGGCCGCTGCCCTTGCAGGCTCGATAACGGTCGGGCAAGCTGCGAAGGTCAGGCGTCTGGCCACATCTGCACTCAGGTTTCTGTGGAAACGGCAGCCTTTGGACACCACTCGATGACAAGGAGTCGCCATGACCGATACATCGAAAACATATTGGTTTCCTGCCAAGCGCCATGGATGGGGTTGGGGTGTTCCGCGTGTTTGGCAGGGCTGGGTTGTCCTGGTGGCCTACGTGGCTGTCTTGGTCGCCACTGGCCTGATTTTTTCACCGGCCGAAAATGCTCTCGCTTTCAATGCGGGACTCGCCATCGCAACAATTGCCTTGTTGCTGGTGTGCTGGTTGAAAGGCGAGCCGCCGCGCTGGCGCTCGGGCTCCCAGTAACCGGGCCTGACTCAAAGCGCTTACAGACGGCTCACACCACCATGGAGGTGCAATATGAAATATCCGGCAGTCGCTCTGTTGCTTCTCGGCGCCACTCTCGTTGCGTCCGCAGGTACCCCGGCGTCCGTTCAGTTCAAAGGCCTCGTCCGCAGCAACAACGATGTACCGACGCGGTTCGATGTCCAAATTCCTACCGGGCAGCAAGTTGTCCTGACACTCGGCAACGGGTCCAAGCTCGAGCTGGCAACGCCGGGAAGTCGTGAGAGCGCCCATGCCTCAACGGCCCGCCTGGTATCGGCTTCAGGTAAAACACTGCATACGGCAACCTATCCGGACAGGGGGCTGGCAAGCGTCTCTCTCGACTACTTGGTGTGCAATGGGCGAGCTGCCTACATCAGCCCAGCGCCGGCAACAACGCCCTCCTGCTCCCACAAGTAGTCTGGCGGTGCGTGCGGCAACCCCTACTCCTTCCAGCGGGGTTCAACCGCCATGCAGGCCCTTCACAAACGATCGCTCAGGACGTGCCGGCGCCACTCGCGAACGATCAGCATCACCACCGCAACATCGAGGGCGGTGAGCAACCCCAGTGCGAGCGACGGCGTATGCATCAGCCGATAACCCTGGTAGCCGATGAAGGCTGTCAGGACTGCGACGGCCGCCGGGTACGACCAGCGCAAGCCACGCAGCAAGGCAGCCACCAGACCCATCTTGATCACGCCGTGCGCGAGCAGATAGACGCCCGCAAAGTGCTGCGTATCCATGGAAAGCCGCTGTGCCAAGTGGACCAGATGGTTGGCCACCACATCACCCGGATCTTCGATCAGTTCCTGGTGGGTGAGCCAGGCCACAGCGCCCCGAATCGCCGGCTGACTGGTCAATAGCAGCGCAAGACCCCCGGTCGATTCCAGCAGACCATCGAGCCCCTTCAGAAGAATGCCGATATCGAATGCCCGATGGTAGATGGCACTCCAGTCGGGTTTCATGCTGGTCGACGTCCTGTTGCTGCATGCTCCTGCAGATCAACCCGGAGAATGTGCATGATCACGGTCGTGCCCTCGCTACGTGTGCTTTCGACGTGCACGGTGCCGCGATAAAAAACCGGGTCCGCAAAAACCCGTCTCCGGACCGCGTCGGAGAACATGACGTCGCGTCTTGCCAAACCAGGGTCACAGTCGACCTTTCGCCGGCCCACTTCGAAAAGTGCACTCTGAAAACCCATGTCGCCGCCTCCTGCGCTTGGCGACAAGTTGGAAATACCACGGTTGCGACGTCGCCCAGCGATAGAAGGCACCCAACCCACTTTACGCAGCTATCGATCTGCATTCCAGCAACAGCGTGCTGGGCGTCATGGATGGCGAGGGCAAAGCGCTGTTGCAATCTCGACGACCCAACGATCTGCCGCGCCTGCTCAGCGACCTGGCGCTGCATCTGGGTATCGGAGTGAGCTGATCGGCGTGGCGGTGGAATAAAATCCGAGTCGGAGTGCACTTTCGGATGGCTGCTCCTGACCGAAAATCGCCCGCGCAGACTCCATGACAGCCAACCACCCGCACAACGAAGAAGCCGACGCAGCGCGGGCCTTCCAACGCCATCACCCATGCCGGCGACGAGCCCCGCAGGGCCGCCAGGCACCCGCATCTGCCACTTTCGTCTAACACCCGCCGCGCGGGTATCCGTACTGCAGCGCACTACCATAGGGAGTTTGGCAATCTGGAATCTCCCCTGATGGAAACACGCGTACGCAATCCGCAGCTGGCGGGCCGGTTGATGCCTGCCGCGCAGGCGGTGGAACTGATCCATCCCGGCATGACCGTGGGCATGAGCGGCTTTACCGGCGCCGGCTATCCCAAGGCGTTGCCGCAGGCGCTGGCGGAACGGATCGCCGCGGTGCATGCGCGCGGCGAGAAGTTCGGCATCCGCATCCTCACCGGCGCGTCCACCGCGCCGGAACTGGACGGCGTGCTGGCGCGCGCGGGCGGCATCGATTTCCGCCTGCCGTATCAGTCCGACCCGGAGCTGCGCTCGCGCATCAATCGCGGCGAGATCGAGTACATGGACATCCACCTGGGCCATGTCGCGCAGTACGCCTGGTTCGGCTTCTTCGGCAAGATCGACATGGCGGTGATCGAGGTGGCCGGCATCCTGCCGGACGGACGGCTGATCCCGTCGACCTCGGTGGGCAACAACAAGACCTGGCTGGACCTGGCCGACAAGGTGATCGTCGAGGTCAACCACGACCAGCCGGCGGGGCTGGACGGCATGCACGACATCTACTACGGCACCGCGCTGCCGCCGAACCGCAAGCCGATTCCGCTGGTGGCGCCGGGCGACCGCATCGGCGAGCCATATCTGCGCGTGGACCCGGCCAAGGTGGTCGCGGTGGTGGAGACCCGCGGCCGCGATCGCCTCGGCCGCTTCGCCGAGCCCGACGACAACTGCCAGCGCATCGCCGGCCACCTGGTGGAATTCTTTCGCCACGAAATCGCCCGGGGGCGCCTGGGCGAGCACCTGCTGCCGCTGCAGTCGGGCGTGGGCAACATCGCCAATGCGGTGCTGACCGGTCTGCGCGCGGGCGGCTTCGAGCAGCTCACCGGCTTCACCGAGGTGATCCAGGACGGCATGCTGGACCTGATCCGTACCGGCACCATCACGATGGCATCGGCCACCGCGTTGTCGCTGAGTCCGGAGGCGGTGGACGTGTTCATCAGCCACATCGAGCATTACCGCCGCCGCATCGTGCTGCGTCCGCAGGAGATCTCCAACCACGCCGAACTGGTGCGCCGGCTGGGCTGTCTCGCGCTCAACGGCATGGTCGAGGCCGACCTGTACGGCAACATCAACTCCACCCACGTCGCCGGCACCAGCATCATCAACGGCATCGGCGGCTCGGGCGATTTCGCCCGCAACGGTTTCCTGTCGTGCTTCCTCACCCCGAGCACGGCCAAGAACGGAGCGATCTCCTGCATCGTGCCGATGGTCAGCCACGTCGATCACACCGAGCACGACGTGGCGGTGGTGGTCACCGAACAGGGCCTGGCCGATCTGCGCGGGCTGTCGCCCAAGCAGCGCGCGCGCACGGTGATCCGCCACTGCGCGCATCCGGATTACCGTCCGCTGCTGGAAGACTATTTCGAGCGTGCCTGCCGCGACAGCCGCGGCAAGCACACGCCGCACCTGCTGACCGAGGCGCTGTCCTGGCATCAGCGCTTGCTCGACACCGGCAGCATGCGCATCTGACCCGGTGGGCCGGACCGCACTCTGGCCCATGGATCGGTTGAGGAGCTACGCTAGCGTTCATGCGGATACTCGTTGCCGAAGATGAAGCCAAGGCTCGCCGCTACCTGGCGCGGGGACTCGGCGAACAGGGTTTCTCGGTCGAACTCGCCGAAGACGGCAACAGCGCGCTGGTCCTGCTGCGCGAGCATGTGTTCGACGTGGCCGTGCTGGATGTGATGCTGCCGGGGCGTGATGGCTGGAGCATCGTCAAGACCCTGCGCGGCGAGGGCAATCGCACACCGGTGCTGTTTCTCACCGCGCGCCATCATGTCGAGGACCGGGTACGCGGCTTCGAGCTTGGCGGCGACGACTATCTGGTCAAGCCGTTCGCGTTTGCCGAGTTGCTGGCGCGGCTGCAGAATCTGGTGCGCCGCTTCGAGCCGGCGGCGGGTGCCGCGACGATCGAGATCGGCGACCTGCTCATCGATGCGCTGCGGCACGAGGTGTCGCGCGCCGGCCAGGCGCTGCAGCTGACCCCGAAGGAATATGCCCTGCTGCTGTTGCTGGCCCGCCATCGCGGCCGCGTGCTGTCGCGCACGCTGATCGCCGAAAATGTCTGGGGGGTGTGCTTCGACACGCAAACCAATGTGGTGGATGTGCTGGTCCGGCGCCTGCGCGCCAAGCTGGATGCACCCTTTGCCCAACCCATGCTGCATACCGTGCGCGGCACGGGCTACATGCTGGACGACCATGCGGATTGATGCGTGGCGAGCGTGGCGTTCGCCTTCGATCGGGGCGCGCCTGACCCTGCTCTACACCGTGATGGCGCTGCTGGCGGTGGCGCTGTTTGCCGGCATTACCGACTGGCGCCTGTCGACCAACTTCAGTCGCGAGCAGGTCAGCTTCCTGCAGTCGAAGGTGGCGGAATTGCAGACGGACCTGGACGACGCCAACGGCGATCCGCAGGCGTTGCTGGTGGAAATCGCCAAGGAAACCGGGGAATCCCGGTTGCGCCAGTATCAGGCGCGGGTGCTGGCTGTGGACGGCAAAACCCTGGGCGAAACCCCGGGCATGACCGATGCGCTGCCGTCGCGGGACTTTCCCGCGCCCGGCACGCCACCCGAATCCATCAAGCAGGTACGGGTCGGCCCGCAGGTGTACATGCTGGCCGCCGTGCCGCTGGCCGGTGCCGGCGGCGCGGCGCCGGTACACCTGCAGTTCGCGCTCGACGTGACGCGCGACGCCGGCCTGTTGACCGATTTCCGGCGCGCCCTGGCACTGTCTTTCCTGTTGCTGGCGCCTCTGCTGGTGCTGGCGGGACGCTGGATTGCCGCGCGGGGTTTGGCACCCTTGCGCCGGATCAGTGGCGCCGCGCGCGCGATCACCCCGGCGGACCTGTCGGCACGCCTCCCGCTCATGCCACCCTGGCCAAGCGAACTGGATGAGCTGGTGCAGGTTTTCAACGCCATGCTCGGTCGCATCGAGGAGGCATTCGGACGGCTGTCGCGCTTTTCCGCCGACCTCGCACATGAACTGCGCACGCCGCTGGCCAACCTGAGCGGCGAACTGGAAGTGTGCCTGATGCGTCCGCGCAGCACCGACGACTACCGTGCCGCGCTGGAATCGGGCCTGGAAGAGTGTCGCCGGCTGCATGTGCTGATCGAGAACCTGCTGTTCATGGCACGGGCCGAACACGCCGAGCAGGCGTTGCGGCGCGAGCACTTCGACGCCACCCAGGCGTGCGCCTGGGTGGTCGAGCAACTGGTGCCGGGGGCGACCGCACGCGGTGTTCGTCTGCGCATCGAAGGCGAGGCTGCGATGGAGGCCGATCCGCTGCTGTTCCGCCAGGCACTGGCCAACCTGCTGAGCAACGCGATCCGCCATGCCGGCACCGGCAGCGAGGTGGAGATCCTGCTGGCGACGGTCGCCGACGGAGTCGAGATTCGTGTCCGCGACCACGGTGAAGGTATCGAGGCGCAACACCTGCCCCACCTGTTCGATCGCTTCTACCAGGTGGACGCGGCGCGGCAGCGCGGCGTCGGGCAAGGCACCGGGCTGGGTCTGTCGATCGTCCAGGCGATCGTCGAAATGCATCGCGGCGAAGTGCGCGTCGAAAGCGTGCGCGGTGCGGGCACCACGGTGAGCATGCACTTCCCGTCGGGTGCGATTTAAGCGTCCAGCTGGCTGCCGGATGGGCCGCAAGCCGACCGGGCGCGCATGCCCCATCGGGCGTTACGGGCCGTGATGACGTTCAAGAGCGCCGCTGGCGTGCCGACGTTGCCGGAAGTGGCGCGCTGCCGCCGACCGCCCAGCCGCTGATTCGGTCTGCGGATGACAGGATTGTCATCGGATCGAGCGTTCTTCATCACGGTCGCCCGGCTAGGCTCGCTCCATGAGCACGCTTGCCGCCCCATCCGCCTTGACCGGCCTGCTGTCGTTGCTGCTGCTCGGGTGCGCCGCGGTACCGACCCAGCGCACACCGGATCTTCGCGACCAGGCCCATGCGCTGGCATCGCGTCGACTGGATGACCCCGGCTTGAGCGCAGCCGAAGCACGTTTCGGCCTGCCCGCTGCGAGCGATGCCACGTGGACGCCGGACCGCATCACGGTCGCCGCATGGTATTTCGATCCGGCGCTTGCGCAGGCACGCGCCGCGGCCACCCGCGCGGCAGCCGATGCCGCGGTCGCCGCACAACGCAGCAATCCCACGCTGCAGCTGGGTACGGAGAAAGTGTTCAGCGGGCTCAGTAGCGGTCCGCCGTGGACGGCCGGCATCGCGTTGTTGCTGCCGCTGCTGCATCCGGGCGAAGCGGCGGCCCGGCGCGACATCGCCGCCGCCGATACCGCGGCCGCCCGCGACCAGGCCGCACTGGCGCTCTGGCACAGCCGCACGCGGGTATTGGCTGCCATGCGCGCAACGCTGCTGGCACGCCGGTCGCAGGCGCTCGCCGAAACCGCAGTGCGGGATCGGCAGGCGTATCTGCAAGGCGTGCGGCAGCGTGTGCTGGCCGGTGCCGACGCGCGCGACGTCCAGCTTGCCGCCGAACTCGAGCTGCAGCGCGCCGAGGCCGAACTGGCCGACCGGCGCGCACAGCGTGATGCCGCGCAGCAGGCCCTGGCGGCCGCGCTCGGCGTGCCCTGGCCGGCCGTGGCCGAAGCCCGCTTGCGCTGGCCGAACCTCGACGCGCCACCGGCGCCTGCGACCTTGCCATCCAGCGCCCTGGCCCAGGATGCGGCATGGAACCGGCTCGACCTTGCGGTGCTGCTGGCGCAGTACCGCGCGAGCGCGGCGCGCCTGCGGCTGGCCGCCGGCACGCGCTTTCCGGCGCTGGCCGTGGCACCGGGCTACAAATACGACCAGGGCGCGCGCAAGTTCACCTTTGGCCTGGATGTCGAACTGCCGCTGTTTCACGGCGCCGGGGCACGTATCCGGGCAGCGGCGGCGGCACGCGACGAAGCGGCTGCCGCCGTCCGCGCGCGCCAGATGACGATACTCAATGCACTCGATGCGGCCCGTGTCGACTACGCCGAACGCTACGCTGCCTGGCAACGCATGCAGGCAGCCGCGGCGACGGCCCGGCTCGCCGCCGAACGCGCGCGGGCGCAGCGGTCCGCCGGCCAGACCAGCCACGGCGCCGAAGTGTCCGCACGGCTTGTCGCCGCGACGGCGGCACTGGCGGCCAACGACGCGCTGTCGAGCACCCTGACATCGCTCGGTCAGCTGGAAGATGTCTTGCAGCGCCCGCTCTGGCCCGCCACCCGGTTGGCCAGCCTGCCGACCGCCCCCTTCCCTGCCGCCGCACCACCTGATGCTTCACCACCTGCTGCGGAGTCTGCCCATGCGCATCGTTCCTGACTGGCGCCACCTCCTCACCATCACCGCGGCATCCGTCGCAGCGTCGTGGGCCATCTCCGCGCCTTCGCTGGCTGCCATGACAGGAACCGTGGTGCTGACGCCGGCCCGCGTGCAGGCCAGCGGCATCGCCGTGGTGCCGCTGACGACGGCAACGCAGACCGCGCAGGTGCAGGGCGTTGCCACGGTGCTGGATCCGCAACCGCTGCTGGCACTGGCGGCGCGATTGCAGACGACGCATGCCGCGGCCCTGGCCGCCGAGGTGGCCGCGCGGGCAGCCGATGCCCAGGCGAAACGATCGCAGGCGCTCTATCGGCAGGATGAAAATACCTCCCTGCGTGACATGCAAACTGCCGAGGCGGCGGCAGCGGCAGCCCGGGCCCAGCGCATGGTAGCGCGCGCCGACGAGACCATCGCGCACAGCGGCGCACGCTCGCAGTGGGGACCGGTGCTGACGCAGCTGGCCGCCCGCGGGCCGCAGGCGCTGCACGACTATGCCGATGGCCACGCCAGCCTGCTCGAGGTCGCATTGCCGAACGGCACGCGTGCGCCAGCCGGAAATTCCATCCAGGTATGGAGCCCTGACGGCCAGCCGTCGACAGCCACCTTGCTCGGTGCATCGCCCCGTGCCGATGCCGTCGTGCAGGGCCCGACCTTCTTCTACCGCACCACCGCAGCCGGACTGCGCAGCGGCCAGCGGTTGAACGCCACGGTTCCGCAGGACAGCGCCGTGCGCCAGGGCGTGAACGTGCCGACCGCCGCCGTGATCTGGTACGCCGGACAACCGTGGGTCTACGTCGAAACCGCTGCCGGGCAGTTCCAGCGTCGACCGCTCGACCAGGTACGCGATGCGCAGGGTTGGTTCCAGGCTCGTGGTTTCCATGCCGGAGAAAAGGTCGTCGTCCGCGGCGGCGAGCTGCTGCTGTCGCAGGAAATGCAGCCGCCGCCAGGCACCGCCAAACCGGCCGGGGACGATGACGATGATTGAGTTCGCCGCCGCACTGCCGTCGGCAGCGCCGCCGCGAAATGCCGCTGGACGTGCCTCGCCATGCTGAGTGCGATCGTCCGCGCGGTCATACGCTTTCGCGGTGTGACGATCGCCCTGGCCGTGCTGGCCGTGGCCTACGGGGTGCTTGCCCTGGGACGCGCCCGGCTGGACGTGTTCCCGGAGTTTGCCCCACCGCAGGCGATCGTGCAGACCGAGGTGCCCGGCTTCTCGCCGGAGCAGGTCGAGACCCTGGTCACGCAGCCGATCGAAAATTCGCTGTCGGGCGCCAATGGCCTGGTGAACATGCGCTCCAAGTCGCTGCAGGGGCTGTCGATGATCACGCTGACGTTTCGCGCCGGCAGCGATCTTACGCAGGTTCGCCAGACCGTCAGCGAGCGACTGCAGCGCACCGCGGCGGAATTGCCGGGCGCCGCCAAAGCGCCAGTACTGCTGCCGCTGTCATCGTCGGCCGGCATCGTGCTGACGATCGGCGTGACCTCGTCCACGCAAACCCCGATGCAGTTGCGCACGCTGGCCGACTGGACGCTGAAACCGCAACTGCTGGGCGTGCCAGGCGTCTCCGACGTGAACGTGTTCGGCGGCGCGCTCCGTCAACTGCAGATCCAGCTGCGGCCGCAGGCGCTGGCGCGCTACGGCCTGTCCTTCCAGGACGTGATCGCGGCGGCAAGGCGCGCCACCGGCCAGATCGGCGCCGGCTTCGTCTCGAACGCCAACCAGCGCATCGTGCTGGCGCCCACCGGCACGGCCGTCACGCCGGCCGAGATCGCCGCGGTGACGCTGCGCAGCCACGACGGCGCAGTGCTGCGGCTGGGCGATGTCGCCACGGTAGGCAACGGTGCGGCGCCGGCGGTGGGCGCCGCCTCGATCATGGGCAAGACCGGCGTGATGCTGGTGATCGACGAGCAGTACGGTGCCGACACCGTGCGGGTGACCCGGGCGCTGGAGCAAAAACTGCGTGCGCTGCAGCCGGCGCTCGCCGCGCAGCACGTGAAGCTGTATCCGGCACTGTTCCGGCCCGCCGATTTCATCAGTGCCGCGGTCGGCCATTTGCGCATTGCGCTGCTGATCGGTGCGGCGCTGGTGATCGTGGTGCTGTTCCTGTTCCTGCGCAATGCGCGGGCGGCGCTGATTTCGGCGGTGGCGATACCGCTGTCGCTGCTGACTGCGGTGGTGGTGCTGGAACGCTTCGGGCTGGGCCTCAACACGATGACCCTGGGCGGGCTGGCGATCGCCATCGGCGAAGTGGTCGACGACGCGATCATCGATGTCGAGAACATCGTGCGCCGGCTGCGCCTGAATCGCCTCGAAAGCTCGCCGCTGCCGGCCGCGCAAGTGGTGCTGGCCGCTTCGCTGGAAGTACGCAGCGCCGTCGTCTATGCCACCTTCATCGTGGCCCTGGTGTTCATGCCGGTGCTGACCTTGTCGGGCGTCGCCGGCAGCCTGTTCGCGCCGCTGGGCATCGCCTACATCGCGGCCATCATGGCGTCGCTGGTGGTGGCGCTGACCTTGACCCCGGCGCTGACCCTGGTCCTGCTGCGTGGCACCGGGGATGCGCCCGAGCCGCGGATCCAGCTGGCGATCAAGCAACGCTACGCACGGGTACTGACGCGCATGGAAGGCCATCCGCGCGCCATACCGGTGCTGGTAGCCGGGCTGTGCGTGGCCTCGCTGCTGGTGCTGCCGTTTCTGCAGGGACAGTTTCTGCCGCAGTTGCGCGAGGGCCATTACATCGTGCACATGCGGCTGGCGCCCGGCGCCTCGCTGCAGGCGTCGCAGGATCTGGGTGCCCACGTGACCCGGTCGCTGCTCGGCATTCCCGGCGTGCGCTCGGTGGCACAGCGCACCGGCCGGGCCACCCGGGTCGCCGATCCGTCGCCCGCGTTCGCGAATGAATTCGAGGTCGACCTGAAGCCGCTTTCCGGCCCGGGCCAGCAGCAGGTTCTCAACCGGATCCAGCAGCATCTGAGCGCCTTCGCCGGAGCCGGCTTTTCCGTCAACACCTTCCTGACCGAGCGCATCCACGAGACGATGTCCGGCTACACCTCGCCGGTGGTGCTGTCGATCTACGGCAACAATCTCGATCAGCTGGACCGCCAGGCGCAGCAGGCGGCGGCGATCCTGTCGAAGCTGCCGGGTGCGGGGAACGTGCAGGTACAGGCACCGCAAGGCGAGCCGCAACTGTCGATCCGCCTGCGCAACGACGTGCTGGCGCAACACGGCATCGCGCCGGCCGACGTGCTGCAGACGCTGCAGACCGCGTACGCCGGACTGCGTGTCGGCCAGGTGCTCGACGGCAACCGGGTGTTCGATGTCGAGGTCATCCTGCCGCCGGCCATGCGCCAGGATCCGACGGCGGTCGGGCAATTGCCGATCGCCGCGCCGGACGGCCGGCAGTGGCCGCTGTCCGAGCTGGCCGATCTGTCGATGAGCCAGGGGCGCTACATGATCCTGCACGAAGGCGGCCAGCGCGTGCAGGCGATCACGATCCAGTTGCCAGGCGCGAACGCCGGTGCATTCACCGCGCGTGCGCGCAAAGCGCTGGCGCAAGACATGACATGGCCGGCGGGCATGTACCCGGTTTTCGGCGGCGATGCCGCGGCGCAGTCGGCTGCCACCCATCAATTGCTGATGCACAGCGCGCTGGCGGCGACCGGCGTGGTGATCCTGCTGTTTCTCGCCTTGCGCCGCATGCGCACGGTGACCCTGGTGCTGCTGAACCTGCCCTTTGCCCTGGTCGGCGGCGTGCTGGTGGTGCTGCTGATGGGCGGCACCCTGACGCTCGGCGGGCTGGTCGGCTTCGTCACCCTGTTCGGCATCAGCGTGCGCAACTCGATCATGCTGGTATCGCATTACCGGCATCTGGTCGAGGTCGAAGGCAACCCATGGAACGCGCAGACGGTACGGCGCGGTGCGGCCGAACGGCTGGTGCCGATCCTGATGACCGCGCTGGTCACCGCCCTCGGCCTGGCGCCGCTGGCACTCACCGCCGGCGCGCCCGGCAACGAAATCGAGGGACCGATGGCCGCGGTGATCCTGGGCGGCCTGCTCACCTCGACCGCCCTGAACCTGCTGGTGCTGCCGATGCTGGCGGGACGCTGGCTGCGTTTTTCGAGCGTTGATGCCCAATAGGCCAATTCGCGCCGACCGCATCGATTGAATGCGGCTCGCTACCCGTGTCGGCACGAGCGGGGAGTTGGTTATAGTGTTGTACCGATGTGCAACCCGAGGCGTTCCGTTTCATGAAAAACCGCGGTCAAACACCGTCCCGTTCCGTTGGCGGACGTTCTTCCGGGCCGCAGGGAACCCGGCTGTTTGCCGTCGAGGAATTGCGCCAGTACAGCGGCGAAGCCGGGGCCGGGTCCACGGGCCGGGCCAGCGTGCGCGAGCCGGTGCTCGAAGGCGGCAGTGCGGGGCTTGCCGGTCGGCGATTCGTCCTTCGCACCGGCCGGCAGACCATCGGCCGGCGCGACGACAACGACATCGTCGTCAACCACCCGAGCGTCTCCGCCTCGCACGCCTGGATCATCAACCAGCAGGGCCACTACGTCATCATGAACACGCTGTCCACCAACGGCACGTTCGTGAACGACAAGCGCATCCATGAGACGACGCTGAAGCACGGCGACCGCATCCGGTTGGGACAGGCCGAGCTGGTTTTCCTGACCCGCGAGCACGGCGCGCCCGCACCTGCGCACTTGCGCCGTACCGTCATCGGGCTGCTGGTGCTGGCCGCACTGGGCGCCCTGGCCTGGTGGCTGGTCTGACTGCCGTGCCATGAACGAGGCTGCCATGCCAGCGCAGGTCGGTCGCTATCGCATCGAGGGCATCCTCGGCGAGGGTGCGATGGCGGTCGTCTATGCCGGCTTCGACCCGGACATCGAACGGCAGGTGGCGATCAAGTGCCTGCACCGGGAAGTGGCCGCCGACCCTGCCTACCGCCGCCGGTTTCTGGTCGAGGCGCGCGCCGCCGGGCACCTGACCCACCCCCACATCGTCACGATCTTCGATGCCGGCGAGACCGACGACGGCCGCTCGTACATCGCGATGGAGCGCCTCTCGGGCGAAACCCTCGCCAGCCGGGTCAGCCGCGAGGGGCTGCCGTCGCTGCCGGTGATCCTCGAGCTGGCCACCCAGCTCGCCGGCGCGCTCGACTATGCGCACACCCAGGGCGTCGTGCATCACGACATCAAGCCCGAGAACATCATGCTTGCCGATGGCTGGCATTCCGCCAAGGTGAGCGACTTCGGCATCGCCGAACGTCGCCGGACACAAGGCCACGCGAGCGACACGCTGACGGTGATCGGCGGCACGCCGGCCTACATGGCGCCGGAGCGCCTGCGCGGCGAATCGATGGACGCACGCAGTGATCTGTTTTCGCTGGGCGTGGTGTTGTATTGGCTGGTCACCGGCAAGCTGCCCTGGTCGGAAACCCGGGACATGCGGCGCCTGACCGATGAGCGCAAACGCTCGCCGCGCCCGCCGATCGTGCCGCGCGACCCGTCCACGCCGTCGATCTTGCTCGGCGTCGTGCGCGCCTTGCTCGAACCCTCCGCTGAGGCACGCTATCAGCGTGGTGCGGAAGTCATCGACGATCTGCGCCTGGCGCGTCGCGAATACGAGAACCTGCACGAAAAACCGCTGACCACCCGCATCATCTCGCTGCGCCTGCGCTGGGCCAGCATCCTGGGCGCCATCCTCAGCCTCGTGCTGCTGTCGGGACTGGCCGCGATATACGCCAAGCAGAACGTCGCCGTGACCGGCCTGGCGCTGGATTACGGCCGGTCGCTGGGACGCATGGTGGCCAGCGAATCGGCCGAAAACCTGCTGCTGGGCGATCGCGCCGCCACGCGCGCGCTGGTCGAGGACATCTCGCGCAACCAGCAGATCCACTATCTGGCCATTGCCGATCGGTACGGCGACATCATCGCCAGCAGCCAGCCGCAAGAGATCGATCGCAAACTGAGTGCACCGACCGGACAGAAGTACCTGTCGCATGCGGACGGCATCGAGAGCTATCGCAGCCGCATCGCCAGCGGCCCGAACCAGGGCGAGATGCTGTTGTTCGACGTACCCATCCGCTACCAGACAAAAACGATCGGCGATCTGCGCCTCGGCGTCAGCGACGCGCCGCTGCGCGCGGCCCAGCGGACCACGTTGTGGGTGATCGCCGGCGTGCTGCTGGTCACGCTGCTTGCCGTCGTCGGCGCCGCCTACTGGTTGTTCCGACGGCTGCTGATCCTGCTGGACCTGCTTGGCGATGCGCTGCTGCGGGTGGCACGCGGCGACTTCCAGTATCGCATCCGGCTGGTCCGCCGCGATGAACTGGGCCGCCTGTTCGCCGCCTTCAACCTGATGAACGGCGCCCTGCAAAACCGGCAGCGCCCAACGGGGAAAACCGCACCCGCGACCACACCCGCGGCAGATGCCACGCAGCCGACGCAGATCATGCCGGTACCTGGCGTTGAGAGCGATACCGTGTAGGAGCGCACCTTGTGCGCGATGCTCTTTGTCCGAACGCCCGCGAAGAGCATCGCGCGCAAGCGTGCTCCTGCGACAAGCAGGCCCGCCCCGTAGGAGCGCGCTTGCGCGCGATGCCTTTTGCCCGAACGCTGGCGAAAAGCCTTCGCCCACAGGGTGGGCTCCTACGGGCGTTGCACCAGGCACAGAAAGTCAGAACTGCTTGAGGCGAGCTTTCAGATCGAGCGCACGCGCCCGGTAGATGACAGCCGGCTCGTAGTTCGGGTCGATCGCCAGCACGCGATCCCACAGCGCGATGGCCTGATCCAGGTGCTGGTCGCGGTACAGCACGATCGCGCGTTCGTGGTATGTGGCCAGCAGTTGCTGGCGCAATGTCGCTGCTCCGGTTCCGGCCGGTTTGAGCTGCGGGTCGATGAGCAAGGCATGGTCAAGGCGGGCCAGCGCCTGATTCTTGTGGCCCTGGTCGAGCAGGGCCAGGCTTTCCTTTTGCAGCCGCCGCGCCTTCGACACTGCCGATTCCGTGACGGGCGCCGCAGCGGGCTGTGCCGCCGCCGGCGCGGCTGCTCCGGCTGCCGTCCCGGACTCGCCAGAGTCCGCACCGGACGCGGCGGTGTCCGACGCCATCGACAGGCGTCTTGCCGACCGTGGCAAACGTACGGTCTCGCCCAGACGCAGCACCGAGGGGTTGGTCGAGCCGTTGTAACGGGCCAGTATCAGAAACAGGCTCGGATCGCCGAGATAGCGCGCCGCCAGACTGCTGTAGGAATCGCCCGCCTGCACCACATGCGTACTCGATGGGGCACCGAGCATCTGCCGGGGATCGGCCGTGAGCTGGCGCAGCATCGCCTGCGCCGGCCGGTCGCCAGGGTGCTGCTTCAAATACCGTCTCAGCGCGCTTTCGCCTTCGGCGTAGTGGCCCAGCTGAAGCTCGTCGTTGACGATCGAGGTGAAGGAAAGCCCCTGCGGCGCTTCCGTGCCGGAGGTCGCCGCCGCGGGCGGCGTGATCACGACCGACGGGCTGGTTGCGCCGACCTTCGCCTTCAGCGCATTGAACTGCGCACAGCCGGTCACGCCCAGCACCGTCAACGGGAGTGCGATCAGCAAAGCCTGCCGGAGCCGTTTGCCGTGATCCTTCATGCGGTATCTCGATGCCATGTGTCGTCGTTGTTCCCGTAACTGTTCGTCAAGCCGTCGCATCGCCGCGGCGACCGGCCGCGCCGCCGGACAATGCCGACCAGAGCCTTCCGGCGCTGCGCCGCAACCCGCCTTCCCGGCCAACCCGGGCGAGAATCAAGGCGACGTTGTCGCCGTCCTTGCCACCGCGCTCCACGGCCAAACTCAGCGCTTCGTGCAAGGCACCGCGCTGGTCGCGACGGCGCGACAAGCGCCCCAGTTCGCGCATGGCCAGATGCTCCCACACGCCATCGCTGCACAGCGCAAAGGCTTGTCCCGGACGCAACATCGCACCCCCGTGATCGACCATGGGCGGCTGCGATCCGCCCAGCCCGCGCAGCAACCTGTGCTGGTCGGGGTCGGTTGCCAGCTGGTCGGCGCGCAGTTCACCACGGCGCACCTTGATCTGCGCCAGGCTATGGTCCTCGGTGCACCCCAGGCAGCGCCTTCCCTGGAAATGGTACAGCCGGCTGTCGCCCACGTGCGCCCAGCAGGCGCGATCATCCCTGATCAACAAGGCCACCACCGTGGAATGCGGCTCGCCACTGGCCAGCCCACGGCCGCGACGACGCAGCTCGGCGTGCGCCTCCTGACACAGGGTTTCGAGAAACAGCGCTCCGGCCTGCTCGCGCCACCGGCCTTGTTCCCACAGCTGGCGGGCCACCTGGATCACGCCCGCGGCGGCCAGCTCGCCGGCGCCGTCGCCGCCCATGCCATCGGCCAGAACCAGCAGCCACGCAGCCGCGGCCGGATCATGCAGGCAGACCAGCTCATCCTGCTGCGTCGCACGCCCGCCACGCGCGCGCCCGGCGGCAACCAGCGGCACCGCGCTGAAGTCGATCTGCTTGTCCATGGTCCACTCGCTCCCCCGTCTCAGGAATGGCGCATGCGCTCGATACGCTCGTCTTTCTCGCGCCACAGTGCATTCACGCGCTCGCGGAACGGCTTGTCGCTTTCGCCGTTACCGCGCAGCACCGCGTCGATCGGCAATTCGCGCACGTGCACGCGAACGTCGCGGACCCGCCCGGCGATGAGATCCATCATGGTAACGGAACCCTGCGGGTAAACGATGGTGACATCGAGGATGGCGTGCAGGCCTTCGCCCATCGCGTCGAGTACGAACGACACGCCGCCGGCCTTGGGCCGCAGCAGGTACCGATAGGGCGAGGATTGGGCGTCGTGCTTGGCCTGGGTGAAGCGGGTGCCCTCGACGAAGTTCATCACCGACACCGGCATGTGGCTGAATTTTTCGCAGGCCTTGCGCGTGGACCGGCGATCCTTGCCCTGCAGCTCGGGGTGGCGCGCCAGGGTTTCCTTCGAGTAGCGTTTCATGAAGGGAAAATCCAGCGCCCACCATGCCGGCCCCAGCAGCGGCACCCAGATCAGCTGGCTCTTCAGAAAAAAACGCAGGAACGGGATCCGCCGATTGAAGATCTTCTGCAATACCGGGATGTCCACCCAGCTCTGGTGGTTGCACAACACCAGGTAGTTGCCGTCGCGGCGCAAGCCATCGAGGCCCTCGACCTGCCAGCGCGTACGGGTGAAGACCTTGAACAGCGCGCTGTTCACCGCGATCCAGCTTTCCGCGATCTTCACCAGAACGCGGGAACAGCCGTCGCGCAGTGCGCGGATCGGCGCGACCAGCTTGAACAGGGTGAACACGAACAGCACCAGCACATGCGCCGTGGTGTTGACGAACAACAACAACAGCGCCAGTGGAATCCGGATGAAACCGGGAAGCGAAACAAGCATCGGTGGAACCATGCGCCGAAAAGTCGCGCCAGAGTAGCGCGCCGCATGCGCCGCTGGGAACAGGTAGGAGCGCACCCTGTGCGCGATCACGCAACGTGGAGATTGGTACGAAGCCATCGCGGAGCGCACCCTGTGCGCGATGCCTTTGCCCGGAAATCGGTGCAGAGCCTTTCGCCCACAGGGTGGGCTCCTACCGCTTTGCGCCATGGTGGAAGCCGGCGGACAATGCCTGCCCTACCGCGGGCGGGTCATTCACATCAGCAACTTGCGCACCTTGAGCAGGGCGACAATGAACTCGTCGATCTCCTCGATGGTGTTGTAGAACGCCAGCGAGGCACGCAGCGTGGCGGGCACGCCGTAGAACTGCATCAGCGGATGCGCACAGTGGTGGCCGGAACGCACGGCAACGCCCTGCAGGTCGAGCAGGGTCGCCATGTCGCTGGCCTGGGCGCCTTCGAGCAGGAACGAGATCACTGCCTCCTTCTCCGCCGCTTCGCCGATGATGCGCAGGCCCGGAATCGCCCGCAGCCGCTCGGTGGCATAACCGAGCAATTTCTGCTCCCATGCGCGGATCGCCTCGAAGCCGATCGACCGGTAGTAATCGAGCGCCGCGTTCAGCCCGACGAAGCCGGCGATGTTCGGCGTGCCGGCTTCGAACTTGTGCGGCGGCGCGGCAAAAGTGGTGCCGCTGAAACGCACTTCGCGGATCATCTCGCCGCCGCCGAAGAACGGCGGCATCGCCTCCAGATGCTCGCGCTTCGCCCACAGCGCCCCGGTACCGGTCGGCGAAAGCATCTTGTGCCCGGTGAAGGCGTAGAAGTCGCAACCCAGCGCCTGCACGTCGACCGGCCGGTGCGGCAGCGCCTGCGAGCCGTCGACCAGCAGCGGAATGCCGCGCCTCTTGCACTCGCGTGCGATCTCGCGCACCGGGTTGACCGTGCCCAGCACGTTGGAGACCTGCGTGACGCAGGCCAGCTTCACCTCCGGCGTCAGCATGGCCACGAACGCCTCGACGATCAGTTCGCCGCGCTGGTCGATCGGCGCAGCCTTGACCGTGGCGCCGCTGCGCGCGGCGACCAGTTGCCACGGCACGATGTTGGCGTGGTGCTCCATCACCGTGGTGAGGATCGCGTCGCCCGGCTTGAGCTTCGGCAAGGCGTAGCTGTAAGCGACCAGATTGATCGACTGGGTGGTGCCGGAGGTCAGGATCAACTCGTCGCGCGAAGGCGCGTTGATGAAATGCGCGAGCTTGTCGCGTGCGCCCTCGAAGGCTGCGGTCGCCTCCTCGCCGAGCTGATGCACCGCACGCGCCACGTTGGCGTTGTGTTCACGGTAATGGACATTCATCGCCTCGATCACCGAAAGCGGTTTCTGGCTGGTGTTGGCGTTGTCGAAATACACCAGCGGCTTGCCGTGCACGGTACGCGACAGCAGCGGGAAATCCGCGCGGATGCGCTGGACGTCGAAGACCGTGGGGGTATTCGCTGCCGCGCTCATGACGGCTGGTCCGCCGCGATGGGCAGCTGGGCGACCAGCAAGGCCGCCAGATGGTCGCGCAGCGCCTCATCCGGCAGGTCGTCCAGCACCGCTCGGCAGAAGGCGCCGGTCAGCAATGCGCGTGCCGGTGCCAGCGCAATGCCACGCGAGCGCAGGTAGAACAGGGCGCGTTCGTCGAGCTGGCCGACCGTCGCGCCATGCGCGGCCTTTACCTCGTCGGCGTAGATTTCGAGCTCCGGCTTGGTATCGATCTCGGCGCCCGGGGAAAGCAGCAGATTCTTGTTGCTGAGGCTGGCATCGCTGCCGTCGGCGCCGGGCGCCACCACGATCGCGCCGCGGAACACGCCGCGCGCGCGATCGTTGGCCACGCCGCGCCAGTTCGAGGTCGACACGGTATTGAGCGCCTGGTGGCGGATCGCCAATTGCGTGTCGATGTGCTGGCGGCCGTGCGGCATGAACACGCCGCGGGTATCCAGCCGCGCATCGTCACCGATCAGTTCCGCCTGGATGTCGTGGCGCACCAGTGCGCCGCCCAGTTCCAGCACGTGCAGACTGGCCTGGGCGCGCGCGTGCAGCCGCAGGCTGCTGCGCCGAACCAGGCTCGCGCCGATGGCGGCACCCTGCAGCACGACATGCTGCAACCGGGCGCCTGCGCGCACTTCGATGTCGCTGACCAGCGTGGCCAGGTGGGCCTGCTCGCCGCTGGCCACGTGCTGCTCGATCAGGGTCAGCCCGGCACCCTCGCCCAGCTCGATCACGTTGCGCGCATGCCAGGCCAGATCCGTTTCGGCAGCAGCGCCGACGAACACCAGCTGCACCGGCATGGCGAGCTGGGTGCCGGCGGCGACGCGCAAGACCACGCCATCGACGGCGTTGGCGGCATTGATCCGCGCAAAAGCGTCGCCGACCTCGCGGTAATGCCGCGACAAGGCGAAACGCAGCGGCTGCGCATCGCCCTCAAGCGCTTGCGACAACGGCTGCAGCGTGAGTCCGGCGGGCAACGACTCGAGCAGCGACAGGTCGGCACGGAACACCCCGTTGACGAACACCAGCCGTGGCCCGTCGACACCGGGCAATGCCAGGATCGACGGATCCACCACGCACGCGCCGGCGGCGGCATCGGTGCTGGCGAATCGGCGCTGGCCGAGCGCGCGCAGCGGGGTGTATTTCCACGCCTCCATCCGCGTATCGGGCAGTCCGCCGGCGGCGAAGCTCTCGCGGTTCTCGCGTCGCGCCGTGTCCAGCCAGGCCACGCCACTGGCCGGCAACGGCGCGTCGAGCAGGGAGGCGACCAACGGCAGCGATGCCGGCTGGTTCATGCGATGGCTCCAGCCGGATGCGATTGGCCGATGCCGACGTAGCCGTGTTCCTCCAGCTTCAGCGCCAGCGACTTGTCGCCGCTCTCGACGATGCGGCCGTCGGCCAGCACGTGCACGAAATCCGGCACCACGTAATCGAGCAGGCGCTGGTAATGGGTGATCATCAGGAACGAGCGCTCGGGCGAGCGCAGTGCATTGACGCCCTGCGCCACCTGTTTCAGCGCGTCGATGTCGAGGCCCGAATCGGTCTCGTCGAGGATCGCCAGCTGCGGCTGCAGCACGGCCATCTGGAAGATCTCGTTGCGCTTCTTCTCGCCGCCGGAAAAGCCCGCGTTGACCGCGCGGTGCAGCAGCTCGTCGGAGATCTGCATCACCTTGAGTTTCTCGCGCACCAGCTTGAGGAACTGCATGGAATCGAGTTCGCTCTCGCCGCGCACCTTGCGCTGCGCATTCAGCGCCGCGCGCAGGAAGTAGGTGTTGTTGACGCCGGGAATCTCCACCGGGTACTGGAACGCCAGGAACACCCCGGCGGCAGCGCGCGCCTCGGGCGCCAGCGACAGCAGGTCGATGCCGTTGTAGGCCACCGAACCGGCGGTGACCTCGTAACCGTCGCGGCCGGACAGCACGTTGCCCAGCGTCGACTTGCCGGCACCGTTGGGCCCCATGATCGCGTGCACCTCGCCCGCGTTGACGCTGAGGCTGAGCCCCTTGAGAATTTCCTTGCCCTCGACGCGGGCATGCAGGTTTTCGATTTTCAGCATGGTTCCAACTCATCGCAATCTGTAGGAGCGCACCTTGTGCGCGATGGTGTTGCCGGCGTGCGTATTCGCGCACAGGGTGCGCTCCTACACATCAGCCGACAGCGCCTTCGAGACTGACCTCAAGCAGCTTCTTCGCCTCCACCGCGAACTCCATCGGCAGTTCCTTGAATACCTGCTTGCAGAAGCCGTCGACGATCATCGATACCGCGTCTTCCTCGCGGATGCCGCGCGAGCGGCAATAGAACATCTGGTCGTCGGAGATCTTCGAGGTGGTGGCCTCGTGCTCGACGATCGCCGTGGGGTTTTTCACTTCCATGTACGGAAACGTGTGCGCACCGCAACGCTTGCCGATCAGCAGCGAATCGCACTGGGTGTAGTTGCGCGCGCCCTCGGCGCCCTTCTCCACCTTGACCAGGCCGCGGTAGCTGTTGGAGCTGCGCCCGGCGCTGATGCCCTTGGCCACGATCTTGGACTTGGTGTCCTTGCCGAGGTGGATCATCTTGGTGCCGGTATCGGCCTGCTGGAAGTGATGGGTCAGCGCCACCGAATGGAACTCGCCCACCGAGCGGTCGCCGCGCAGCACCACGCTGGGGTATTTCCAGGTGATCGCCGAGCCGGTTTCCACCTGGGTCCAGCTGATCTTGGAATCGTCGCCGCGGCAGTCGCCACGCTTGGTGACGAAGTTGTAGATGCCGCCCACGCCGTTCTCGTCGCCGGGATACCAGTTCTGCACGGTGGAGTACTTGATCTGCGCCTTCTCCAGCGCGACCAGTTCGACCACTGCCGCATGCAGCTGGTTCTCGTCGCGCTTGGGCGCGGTGCAGCCTTCCAGGTAGGACACGTGGCTGCCTTCCTCGGCCACGATCAGGGTACGCTCGAACTGTCCGGTGTTCTGTGCATTGATGCGGAAGTAGGTGGACAGCTCCATCGGGCAGCGCACGCCCTTGGGGATGAACACGAAGCTGCCGTCGGAGAACACCGCCGAATTCAGCGCGGCGAAGAAGTTGTCGCCGGTGGGCACCACGCTGCCCAGGTACTGCTGCACCAGTTCGGGGTATTCGCGGATCGCCTCGCTCATCGAGCAGAACAGCACGCCGGCCTGGGCCAGCTGCTTGCGGAAGGTGGTGCCGACCGACACCGAGTCGAACACCGCATCGACCGCCACGCCCGCCAGCGCGGCGCGCTCATGCAGCGGGATGCCCAGTTTCTCGTAGGTCTCCAGCAGCGCCGGATCGACCTCGGCCAGCGATTTCGGCCCGGCCTTGGGTGCGGCGTAATAGCTGATCGCCTGGTAGTCGATCGGATCGATCTTCAACTTGGCCCAGTCCGGCGTCGGCATGGTCAGCCAATGCCGGTAGGCGCTGAGCCGCCACTCGGTCATCCACTGCGGTTCGCGCTTGAGCGCCGAGAGCTGCCGCACGATGTCCTCGGACAGCCCCGGCGGCAGGTAGTCGGTTTCGATGTCGGTGACGAAGCCCGCCGCGTAACTGCGGCCCAGCGCCTCGACGACTTCGGCATTGTCGCGCCGCGTGACGTTCGTTTCGGTACTTGTGCTGCTCATGCCGTAGTTCTGCCTTTCAATTCGCTGAGGGCGACCGTTACCCGCGTGCGATGCGCCGGCGGGCGCAACATGTCGGCCAGGCTGACCGCGCGCAGCGCATCGTCGAGCACGCTGTTGATGCGCTGCCAGCTGCCGCGCACGCCGCACTGCGACTCGCGATCGCACTGGCCTTCGGACACGCCGCATTCGGTCATGCCGATCGGGCCTTCCAATGCCTCGACGATCTCGGCCAGGTTGATCGTGCTGGCCGGTCGCGCCAGCCGGTAACCGCCGTTGACGCCGCGAAACGACTCCACCAGCCCTGCATGCCCGAGGGTCTTCAGCAACTTGCTCACCGTGGGCAGCTCCAGATGCGTGGCATCGGCGATCTGCGCCGTGCTGAGCACCTCGCCCGGGCTGGCGGCGATGCAGGTCATCACGACGGTGGCGTAATCGGTCAATCGGCTGACGCGGAGCATGGTGTCTTGCCGTGGGTTGCTTGAATCGGGACTAAAATGGTACTGATTAGATCCGGCGCCGTCAACGTCGTCGTGATTGCACCAGCAACGGGCAATCCGCCATGCCGTTTGCCTGTCTGCCGTGCATTGGCCGAGCCCGGGCTCCATGCAACCCGCTGAAATCGGTGACGATCACCGGCCATGCCACGACGGCATGCATCGTGCTGGACCAAGACAGGGCCACGCAGCGGGAAACCGGTCATGAAGTGGATCGCCGCCATCATGCGGGAAGTCGGCGCCGAGGCACGCCGCAGCCGAGCCGGAAGCGGGGGGCGGGGAGCATCGGAATGGCGTCGTGTCGCGTGCGCCGTGCTGGCGCTGACCGCAGCGATGCCGACGACAACCGTGGCACAGACAGCGCCGCAGCTGGACAGCGGCGACACCGCATGGATGCTGACCGCGACCACGCTGGTGCTGCTGATGACCATCCCCGGCCTGGCGCTTTTCTACGGCGGCATGGTGCGCAGCAAGAACCTGCTGTCGATACTGATGCAGTGCTACGCGATCGCTGCCCTGGTCAGCGTATTGTGGGTGGTGTACGGCTGCTCGCTGGCCTTCAGCCACGCCGGCATGCATGCCGGCGTGGTGAACCTGCACTCGATCATCGGCGGAACGGATCGCCTGATGCTGGCCGGACTCGAGCCGGCCACGCTGCACCACACCGTGCCGGAAAGCGTGTTCGTGATGTTCCAGCTGGGGTTCGCGATCATCACGCCCGCGCTGATCGTGGGGGCCTTCGCCGAGCGCATGAAATTCAGCGCGATGCTCTGGTTCAGTGGCCTGTGGCTCAGCGCGGTCTACCTGCCGATGGTGCATATGGTGTGGGGCGGTCCCGGCTCGCTGCTGGGCGACATGGGCATGCTGGATTTCGCCGGCGGCACGGTGGTGCACATCGATGCAGGCATTGCCGGGCTGGTCGCCTGCCTGGTGATCGGCAAGCGACGCGGCTATCCGGAAACACCCATGCCGCCGCACAATCTGGGCTATACCGTCATCGGCGGCAGCCTGATCTGGCTGGGCTGGTTCGGCTTCAATGCCGGTTCCGCGATGGCCGCCAACGGCAGCGCCGGCATGGCCATGCTGGTGACCCAGACCGCCACTGCCGGAGGTGCCATCGGCTGGATCAGCGTCGAATGGCTGATCCATCGTCGCCCCAGCGTCCTGGGCACGGTCTCCGGCGCCGTCGCCGGCCTGATCGCGGTGACGCCAGCGGCCGGCACGGCCGGTCCGGGCGGCGCGCTGCTGCTGGGTCTGCTGGCCGGTCCGGCCTGCTTCTACACCGCAACCCGGCTGAAGCACAAACTGGGTTATGACGACACGCTCGATGTGTTCGGCGTGAATGCGATCGCCGGCATCATCGGCGCCTTGCTCACCGGCCCGCTGGCTTCGGCCAAGCTTGGCGGCTTCGGCCATGTGACCAGTCTCGGCGGACAACTCTGGATCCAGGCCCGGGGCGTGGGTTTCACCGTGATCTGGAGCGCGGCGCTCAGCCTGGTCATCCTCAAGCTGATCGACTGGACGCTCGGACTGCGGGTCAGCGAAGAGCAGGAGCAGATCGGCCTGGATCTGGCCCTGCATGAGGAGAAGGCCTGCAACCCTTCCTGAGCGTGGCATGCCGTCCGCTGCCCGGACAGGCGCCGACACACCCTCGGGGACGAACCGCGCCCGCTTCACGCTGTGGCGGTTCTCCCCGGCTCCTAGGAGCGTGGGCGGTAGAAGCCATTCGGGCTGCAAAGCCCTCCGCGCGGTCCATTTTTCCGTCGCTTTTTGGCCCATAGAACCACTATGGGCCGGCAAATCGCCGAAAAACTGTCCTCGC
>Ga0307375_10000069_pt1 | contig 136435 bp, 136 predicted proteins | sample TR1MG_FD_202531 | JGI IMG/M metagenome (GOLD analysis project Ga0307375, IMG submission 202531) | Soil microbial communities from Risofladan, Vaasa, Finland - TR-1 | ecosystem: Environmental > Terrestrial > Soil > Coastal area > Acid sulfate soil | place: Finland: Risofladan, Vaasa... | reverse complement strand
ATGAACGACCCCATCTGGCGCTAAAATACAAAACGCCTGATGCAGTGCACCAGGCGTCTTTAACTACTTACCTAAGCAGCCTGTGAAAACGACGTCTTACTGTCAACCTAGGTTAGGACGGGACAGTTGCACAAGGTGTCAGGCAACTGCGGCACTGACTTCGGTCAGGCCGGGATTGAGCACAGCGGTGATATGTGACTGCATGCCATCCAGCTCATCCAGCTGTCTGCGCAGGGTAACCTGCATCTGCTGCAGTTCGGCGATGCGGTCTTCCAGCGTGTCGGTGGCCTTGTGGATACGCTTGATGCTTTCCAGGCGCCGGCGCAGCTGCATCTGGTGTTCGCGGACCTGGGTTTCCATCGGCGCCATCACCGCCTTGAGCCAGTTGTCGGCTTCGCGGTTGGCCACTTCATAAATATTGACCACGCGGCTGGCCAGCGTTTCGAAGAATTTGGTGGTCAGCGTGTACTGTTCGTTGGTCAGCATGTTGAGCAGCGTGTTGAAGTGCTCGTTGTAGCTCTTTTCCAGACGCTCCATCTCCTTTTTATACTTGAAGGTCGAGTAGCTGGGCGGAGTAGCTTCGACCAGGCCATGTTCCTCATTGAACTTCCTGTACATCGCCGTCATCATGGACTTGATCTCTTCGATCTGTTCCGCGGAGTGGGTGATGTTGGCGTCAACATGGGTGAAGAAAGCGCTCATCGCCTCGCGCAGCCCCTTGGTGAAGCGGCTGCTTTCCATGGCGATGCGGGTGTCGCGCACCTCGCTTTTGATGCGATCCATGCCCAGGTAATCGAATAGCGCGTTGGATTGCTGCGAGAACACGCTGCGCAGCGCCTGGAACTGTTGCAGGCCTTTTTCAAAGTGGGTTTTTTCTTCCTCCACCTTGGTCATCATGTGTTGTACCACCTCTTCGTTCTTGCCGCGCAGGCCGGTCAGTTCGCCCAGCTGTTCGTTGATGTTGGTCATGCGCGCAGTGAGCAAGGCGCGCGTGCCGGACATCAGGTCATGCATTTCGCTTTCGGTATTGTCGCGCACGATCTCGCGTTTGGACGGGATCAACTCTTCGCTGAGCGCCCGCTCCAGTTCGCCTAGCCGGCTTCTGGCGAGCAGTGCAGCATCGCCGTTGACCTTGGCGAGCAGACCCTTTTGTGCCGAAACCGGATAAATCTGGGTGGCATCCAGACCAAGCAGATTGGCACAACTATGAACCTGACTGGTGATTTCCTGATCGATCGCATCGGCCTGCTTGAGGTCGTCCCACAGGCCATCAATCTTGTTGAGCACCACCAGTCGTCCCTTATTGCGGCTTTGCAAGGTGGCGATGTGGTTGCGCCACACTTCGATATCGGACTTGGTCACGCCGGTGTCAGCGGCGAGAATGAACACGATGGCGTGGGCGTTGGGCAACAGGTTGAGCGTCAGTTCGGGTTCGGTGCCGATGGCGTTCAGCCCCGGCGTGTCGAGGATGACCAGTCCTTTTTTCAGCAGCGGATGCGGAAAATTGATGATGGCGTGACGCCAGCGCGGAATCTCCACGCGGCCGTCTGCATCCACGGTGAGCAGGGCATCGGCATCCCCCTCATGATAGAGGCCGTATTTGGCAGCCTCATCCTTGGAGACCTTGCGGGTTTCGCCCACTTGCAGCATGGCCGCGGTCATCGCCTCGGCTGAATCGGTATTGAGCGGAGTCGTAATCCATTCTTCCGGATAGCGTTTGTACTCGGCGGTGGTCACGCTGCTGCCACGGGTTTCGATGGGTAGCAGCTGGATCGAGGGCGGCCGTTCCGGATCGTAGAGCAGCTCGGTGGGACACATGGTGGTGCGCCCGGCAGTGGAGGGCAGCAGGCGCTGCTTGTAATCAGCAAAGAAAATCGCGTTGATCAGTTCCGACTTGCCGCGCGAAAACTCGGCGACAAAGGCCACATTGAGTTTGTCTTCCGCCAGCCGGTCGAGCAGATGCTGCAGGCGCAGATCAATCTGGCCGTCGTTGATTTCCTGTTCGCTGAGCCAGTCGCGATAACCCGCAATGCTGCGCGCCAGACGTTCGCGCCAGGCGCTGTAATGCTCGAACTGTTCGACCAGGGTATTGTTGGACATGGTGAGCTCTCCTGAATGGGCGTGTTTTTGTATTTTGTCGAGGTCATTATCGGCCAAATATTTAGCCGCTTCAATGGTTTGTAAATTGCGTTATTGATAACCTCGTAGCAAAGCTCATGCCTATTCAGGTCTGACAGCGGGGGCAATAAAATGTCGAGCGCTGTCCCTGGCGCAGATGCCTGATGGAACCGGCGCATATCCGGCAGGATTCCCCCTCGCGCCCATACACCATATATTGCTGCTGGAAATAGCCCGCCTCGCCTGCGCTGTTTACGAAATCGCGTAGCGTGCTGCCACCGGCCTCGATCGCGCGTGCCAGGGTGGCGCGAATGGCCGCTGCCAGCCGGGCGTAACGCACACGCGACAGTCTCCCGGCAGACGTGGTGGGGCGGATGCCGGCGTGGAACAGCGCCTCGTTGGCATAAATATTCCCCACTCCCACCACCATGTGGCTGTCCATCAAGAAAGTCTTGATGGGTACATTGCGCCCCCGCGAGCGGGTATACAGATAACTGTCATCAAACTCGCTCGACAAGGGTTCCGGCCCCAGGTTTTCCAGCAAGGGGTGACGCAAAACGTCGCTTTGCGTCCACAATACGGCACCAAAACGGCGCGGGTCGCGCAGGCGGATACAGGTGCCGTTGTCGAGCACCAGATCGACATGGTCATGAACGCCTGCAGGGGAGTCGCTGTCCATGATACGCAGACTGCCCGACATGCCCAGATGCAGGATGAGCGTGCCGCGCTGCAGCGTCACCAGCAGGTATTTGGCACGCCGCGTCAGGCCCAGGACGGCCTGACCGGCTACTTGCTGCGCCAGGTCGGCAGGCACCGGCCAGCGTAATTTCGCGTTGCGCACCACCGCAGTAACGATGCGGCGCCCGGCGCAATGCGGGGCCAGCCCGCGACAGGTGATTTCAACTTCGGGAAGCTCAGGCATGAATGAATGGCGACCGTTACAATGGCAAAACAGACAGGGACAAATGATGGTATGGACCACGGCCAAGTTTAACGCGAAATTTCTGCGCGCGTGGTGTCTGTTGAACGCCTGCCGCATTAATGAGAGCACGATTGATTAAACCAGAAGCAAAGGAGAAGAACATGCGTATGTTGCACACCATGCTGCGCGTCGGAGAACTGGAGCGTTCGATCCGTTTTTATACCGATGTGCTGGGAATGAAGTTGTTGCGCCGCAACGATTATCCGGAAGGCCGTTTTACCCTGGCATTCGTCGGCTACGGCGATGAATCCGACCATACGGTGCTGGAACTGACGCACAACTGGGATACGGATTCTTATGACCTTGGCAATGGCTTTGGGCATATTGCCATTGAAGTTGATGACGCCTACAAAGCGTGTGAAGCAGTAAAAAACCTGGGTGGCAAGGTGACCCGTGAGGCTGGTCCGATGAAGCATGGTGCCACTGTGATTGCATTTGTTGAAGATCCGGACGGATACAAAATAGAATTTATCCAGAAAAAAGATAAATGACTATTTTTAACTGAGCCAGGCATCCTCATGCCGGTTGTTTTAGATGACACTGGTGCTCGCTGGATGGAGGCAAGCCTCTACATTGTCAACCTGCACCAGCACCGGTGGCGTTTGCTTGCTATAGTGAAAATTCCCGGCCGACCCCCTCCGGGGTATGGAGCGCACCATGCTGAAGTTCTTTTTGCCTTTGGCGGCATTGTTGCTGCTCTGCGGCTGTACCCCCGAGCCTCCCGCTCCGCTGCGCATCGGCACCTGCATCCGGATCGGCTGCGAGCAGCTCTACCTGGCCCGCGACTTGGGCTACTATGGCGACGCGCCGGTGCGCATCGTCGAATATTCCTCCGCCACCGAAGTGCTGCGCGCTTTCCGCAGCGGCGCTCTGGACGCCGTCGCCGTCAGCCTGGACGAGGCCATGCAACTGGCGCAGAACACGCCGCTGCGGGTGGTGCTGGTGATGAACTTCTCCAATGGCGCCGACGTGATATTGGGCCAGCCCAACCTGAAGACGTTTGCCGACATCAAGGGCAAGCGCGTCGGCGTGGAGAGCACGGCGCTGGGTGCTTACGTGCTGGCGCGTGCGCTGCAACTCAATGGTATGAAGCCGAGCGACATCCACGTGGTGTACTTGCCCATTGATGAGCAGAAGCGCGCTTTCGAGGATAAGCGGGTGGACGCCGTGGTCACCTTCGAGCCGGTCCATTCAGAACTGGAAGCGGCCGGCGCGCACCACTTGTTCGACAGCAAACAACTCCCGGGCGAGATGGTCAACGTGATCGCGGTGCGCAAGGACTACCTGGAGCGCTATCCGGGCGTGGTAGAAGCCCTGTTGCGGGGCTGGTTCAAGTCCGTGGACTATTTCGACGCCGCCCCCAGGGACGCCACCCAGCGCATGGCGACAGACCGCGCGCTGCCACCGCAGCAATTCCACTCTTCCCTCAAAGGCTTCAGCTTCCCGGACCTGAACCGGAACCTCAAGCTATTTACGGAAAAGCCGCCGCTGAAAGGCAGGGTGGAAGCATTGTCCAACTTCATGCTGAAGCAGAGCTTGATCCATGCGCCGGTGACCAGCAGTGGCATCCTGGACGCGCAACCGCTTATCGCCATTGCCTCCGGCCGTCGCGTTCGCAGGTGATGCGATGCCGTGCAGTCTGCGCTATCTCATTCCCGGCCTGCTACTACTGTTTGCCGTGGTCGCCGGGGGCATCAGCCTGACTTACAACTACCAGGTACGCGAGCGCCAGGTGGAGGAGGAGGCCATGCGCGACTTCATCCAGCACATGAGCCGGCTGCAGGCGACCACCGAGTATCTGCTGCTGAGCAACGACCTTCCGCGGGTACAGGAAGAAATCGCCGCCAATGGCGCCGATCCGCACGTCATCTCGGCGATTCTGGTCGACGACAAGAATATCGTGCTGGCCGCGCTGCAGCGCCGTATGATCGGTCGCCCCGCCGGCACCGTGCTGCCGCGCCGGCCCGCCGAAGGGCTCGCGGCGCGGACGGCGCGCATGCTGCGGGTGCGCGAGACCATGGCGGGCGAGGTCAGCCTGAGACCCGACCGGCAGAGCGTCAGAGCGGTCTACCCGGTCCTGCTGGGCAGTGGCGGCCAGGGGCTGCGGCCTTCGCGCATAGGCCTCATCTACGTGCTGAGCGACCTTGCTGCACTGAAGGCGCAGGCGCGCCGCGACGTAGAGAGCCAGGTGCTGCAGTACAGCGCGATGCTGGTGCTGCTGGCGGCGCTGCTGTGGCTGGCCTTCTATTACCTATTGGGGCGCCCGGTCGCTAAGCTGGTCGCGGCCTCGGCGCGTTTTGCCGACGGTGATCTAAACGCCCGCGCGGGCCTTACCGGCCATACGGAGCTGGCGACCCTGGGCCGGGCCTTCGACCAGATGGTGGAACGAGTCGCGCAAGGGCAGCGTGCCCTGGCCAGGAGCGAAGAGCATTACCGGCTGCTGTTCAACGCCGGCGACGACGCCATATTCGTATCCCAGCCGAGGGACGATGGGCGTGCCGGCCGATTGATCGCGGTTAATGAGGTGGCGTGCCGGCGTCTCGGCTACTCTCGTGAAGAGCTGCTGGAACTGGACCCCCTCGACGTGGTGGCGCCGGAAGAGCATGGCCGCATTCCCTGGCTGATCAACAACCCACGCAACGACGAAAGATTCCTCTATGAGACCTTTCACGTCACCCGGGACGGCAGGCACATCCCGGTAGAGGCCAATGTGCACGTGCTCGAGATGGACGGTCGCCTGACCGTCCTCACGGTGGCGCGTGACATCACCCAGCGCAGGCTGGCCGAGGAAAAGCTGCGCAAGTCCGAGGAACGTTTCAGCAAGGCGTTTCACGCCAACCCCGATCTCATGACCATTTCTCGCATGAACGATGGCCGCTTCATCGACGTCAACGAGGCATTCCTGGACGCCACCGGCTATAACAGGAGCGAGATCGTCGGGCGCACGGCCGCAGAGATCGGGCTGTGGGTCGAACTCAAGGAACAGGACGCGGTGCTAAAAAAGCTGCAGGATGAGTGCCGCGTCAGCGACATCGAGGCGCGCTTCCGCACGAAATCGGGAGAGCCGCGGCTGGCGCTGTTTTCGGGCGAGTTGATCGACGTCGATGGCGAGACTTGCCTGCTTGCCGCGAGTAAGGACATTACCGAACGAAAGCGCATCGAAGAGCAGCTATACGAAGAGAAAGAGCGCGCTCAGGTTACGCTGCAGGCGATCGGCGATGCGGTCATCACCACTGACGCCCAGGGTCGCGTCGAACTCATCAACCCGGCGGCTGAAGAACTGCTCGGCTGGAAGGCTGCGGAAGCCCGGAATGTCGCAGTGACCAGCCTGTTTACCGTGGTCAGTGAACTCACCGGGGAAGCGATCGAAAATCCGGTGCAAAAATGTCTGCGCGAAGGCGAAATCGTCGCCATCGCCAACTACTGCATCCTGGTCACCCGCGACGGCCGCGAGGTTGCCATCGAAGATTCGGCGGCGCCGATCCGCGACCGCAATGGCAGCCTGGTTGGCACCGTGGCGGTGCTGCGCGACGTCAGCAAGGCGCGCAAGCTCGCCCATCAGATGTCCTGGCAAGCAAGCCACGACGCCCTCACCGGGCTCATGAACCGGCGTGAGTTCGAAGAGCGTTTGTCCCATGCCATCGCCACCGCCCGCGAGGGCGGAGAACATCATGCCCTGCTGTACCTCGACCTGGACCAATTCAAGATCGTCAATGACACCTGCGGCCACGTGGCCGGCGACGAACTGCTGCGGCAGCTGTCCGGGCTGATTCAGAGCCATATGCGCGATACCGACACCTTCGCCCGGCTGGGCGGCGACGAGTTCGGCGTTCTCCTGGAACACTGCCCGCTGGAGCAGGCCAAGCGCATCGCCGATACCCTGCGCCAGCTCGTCGGGAACTTTCACTTCGTGTGGGAAGGAAAACCCTTCGGTGTCGGCGTCAGCATCGGCCTGGTCAACATCACAGCGACCAGCGGTCCAGTGGAAAGTGTCCTTTCTGCCGCCGACATGGCTTGCTACGCGGCCAAGGATACCGGGCGCAACCGCGTGCACGTATATAGCGAAGACGATGCCGCGATGGTCAAGCACCATGGGGAAATGCAATGGGTGGCGCGCATCACCCGCGCCTTCGAGGAGAAGCGTTTCCGGCTGTTTCGCCAGGCCATCGTGGATGTGCGCCGGCCGGACAGCCTGGCCCAGCACCACGAGGTACTGATCCGCATGCTCGACGAGCAAGGCAACCTGGTGCTGCCCGATGCCTTCCTGCCGGCAGCGGAACGCTACGGCATGATGCCGAGCGTCGATCGCTGGGTCATCCGCACCCTGTTCGCCAACGAGCAGGAGCGCCTCCGCGAGGCATGGAACCGCTGTAGTGCTTCCGCCGGCGCCTGCGACTGCACCTATTCCATCAACCTGTCCGGATCGACCCTGGACGACGATGCTTTCCTCGGCTTCGTGCGGCAGCAGCTCGACGAGCACCACATACCGCCTCAGATGGTGTGCTTCGAAATCACCGAGACGGTCGCCATCGCCCATCTACCGAAGGCGGTGCATTTCATCCGCGAGATGAAATCCCTCGGCTGCCGTTTCTCCCTGGACGATTTCGGCAGCGGTGTGTCCTCCTTCGTCTACCTCAAGAATCTGCCGGTGGACTACCTGAAGATCGACGGCAGCCTGGTGCGCGACATGCACATCGATCCCATCGCCCGGGCGATGGTGGCGTCGATCAATACCGTTGGCCACGTCATGGGCATCGCCACCATCGCCGAGTTCGTCGAGAGCGAGGCCATCCTCGTCGCGCTGCGCGAGATTGGCGTCGACTATGCGCAGGGCTACGCCATCGACAAACCGTGTGCAATCAATACGTAGAATGGCCGTCAGGCGTTTGCGGCGCTTGACAGGAAAGTGGTCAGGCGGGAAATTCAATCCTCTCAAAGCTGGCGCCAACGTCCAGATTTAGTGGTGTTGAGCGACGCCATGTATTTCATCGAGGGAACGGAAATCTTCGATAGCTACGATCAAAGCCTCATTACTATTAGAGATGTCCTGATCATCGAACTCAAGAAAGGGAAATCGTCCATTGGCCGAGACGAAATGAATCAAGCCGATGGCTAAGCTCAAGGTTCATTAGGGTGGTGCTTGCTGGTACCGATTGTTACAAGATCGAATTCATCCAGAAAAAATCCTGAATCAGCCAGGTAGCCATGACATTTTGAATTGCGGCGGCGGGCTGCCCGGCAAATTGCGCCAACTGGCCGTCGCGGTTTGCAACAGCTCATCCAGCAATACGCGCCGCAGCACCGCTGATGGATAGGGGCATCCTTGCACCTGATTTGTGCTCAGCAGGCGCTGCAACCAGAAATTCAGGCGCTCCGGATAGTCATCGCGACGCAGCCAAACGTAGGCCTGATCGGAAAACTGCCAGTACGGTGCCGGATGCGCGCTGCAATGCAGCAGCATGTCCTCGTCGCTGGGATGCACGCCGAGGCGCTCGACCAACAGGCTGCGCCGGATGGCGACGGATACGCTGTCGCGATCCTCGACCACACGATCTGCGCGCGTGGCGTTATCGGCATGGCGGCGGATCTGCACTTGCACACTCGGCAGATTGGCGAAGGCGCCATGCTGGCTGAGGCGGTTGACGAAATCCCAGTCGTTATTCAGTGCAATCGGACGATACATGACCCCGGCACGCTGCTGGACCGCACGATTGAAAATCAGGCCGCTGTGATGGATCTCAAGATTGAACAGACTCCACGCCTGCCAGCGTTGCGGATCGGTTTCCTTGGGCTTGCCGGGAACGAAATCGAAGGCGCTGCCAAACCATTCTGCCTGGCAACCGAAGCCCGCGCCATCGAAGTGGCGCGCAAAGTCCATCGCTGCCTCCAGCCAGGTGGGCAGGGGCAGATCGTCGGAATCCATGCGCGCGGCATAGTTGCCCCGCAACAGCCCCAGCGCGGTGTTGCTGGCCGCTGCGTCGCCCCCGGGCCGATTGCGCCGCGTGCCCTGGATGCGCGCATCCTCATGCTGGAAGGATTGGATCACTTCAAAGGTATTGTCGGTGGAGGCGTCATCCACCACCCGGCATTCCCAGTCGCTGAAAGTTTGCGCCTGTATCGCGCGTAGTGTCTGGGCCAGCAGTTCCGGGCGGTTGCGTACCGGAATGTAGATGCTGACCTGCGGGGTCATGGCGATGGGCGCAGCACCACATCGCAATCACTTTGCAGATGCTGGCCGCCGTCCACTGTGAGGAGCTGGCCGGTAATCCAGGGCTGGCACAACAAAAACAGCACGGCACTGGCGATGTCGGCGGGTGCGAGTCCGGCGCCCAGCGGAAACGCGGCTTGCGCGGTGTGGAAATCGGCGTCGGTCTGCCCGCCACTGGGCAGGGTCAGCCCGGGCGCCACGCCATTCACGCGCAGTTGCGGTGCCAGCGCCTGTGCCAGAAACGGGATGCTGGCGGCGAGGCTGAGTTTGCTCAGGGTGTAGGCGTAATGATCCGGGTTGAGGCGCAGCACTTTTTGATCCACCAGTGCCACAAATGCACCGCGTTGACTGGCGTCGGCGCATTGCAGCCAGGCGCTGGCGGCGGCGACGAAGCTGTCGTAATTGATGCGACGGTGCGCTTCGATGGCCGCCCAGTTGCTGCTGGCGGCGGTGTCGTACTCAAACAGTGAGGCGGCGTGCACCAGCGCCTGCGGCAGCCGTCCGCAGCGCGTCTGCAAGCTCGGCCAGAGATCAAACCACACGGCAGGATCGGCAACGTCCTGTTCGATGATGTGCACGCGCTGGCCGGCTGCAGCCAGTGCGCTGAGCGTTGCGCTGGGGGTGCGCACCAAAGCAAGTACTTCCCAGCCATTTTCCAGCAGTGTCTGGGTGATGGCCAACCCGAGGCGCCTGCCCGCGCCGGTGACCACGGCCAGCGGGCGCTGCGTGCTCATGTTGCGCTCCGGTTGGCGCGCAGTTGCTGGTAATCGGCGCGCGTCACGCGCAAGCCCACGCCCACGGCGTCGGCTTGCGCGATGACCGTGGGTTTGAGGATTTCCACGTCGACATGGGTGACCCGGGGATCGGCAAAGCAGAATTCCACCACATCAAACAGCAGGGTTTCCACCAGATCGGTATGCGGGCGATCTTTCCAGGCGTAGACGAAATCACATATACGCGTGTAGTCGAGGCATTCGCCAATGTCACGCGGGCGGTACGGCAGTACGGCTTCGGCCTCGACGTTGACAATCACGGTCTGCGGCGCCTGGTATTCAAAATCGCGGATACCGACGTACATTTCCACCGCAATGCCACGAGCAATCATGCGCAGCGACATGGCGTCGGCCGCTTATTTGATGACGACCCTGGTGGGGCCGTCTATCGCTTCCAGTGCGGTTTTGGCGTCGCTGCCATCGATCACCGCGCGGATGCCGGGAAGGTAGCGGTTGGCACATTCCATGGCGAACACCAGCAGGGTTTTCACCATGCCTTCGGTGAGTTCGCCGCCGCTTACGTCCACACTGTTTTTGAAATTCAACTCGCCATCGTTCATGTCGATTTCCCAGTTGCCCAATGGCAGGCCATAGTTGGCGCGGGTAAGGAATTCGGCCACGGCGGAGATGCGTTCGATCGGCACCAGCAGATCCTGCGGGCGGGCGTAAACGAACACGCGGGCGGCATCCTCATGGGCGTGGATGAAAATATTCAGCTTGCCGTTGTCGATTTCCACCGGCAGGTTGACGACCGGCAGGTTGGGTACGCGGGTAGCGGGAAGCTGCATGTGTTCCAGACAGGTCTGGACCGTATCAATCAGGTTCATTGGGTTTCCTTACCATGTAAATAATTGGCGATCCGCACGAAATCTTCCACCGCCAGCGTCTCGGCGCGGCGGCCCGGGTCAATCGCCAGCTGCTCGAATTCGGCGGCCGAGAGCATCCCGCCCAGCGTGTTGCGCAGGGTTTTGCGGCGCTGGCTGAAGGCGCTGGCAACCACTTTTTCCAGCAATCCGATGTCATCCGCTGCCATCGCATCCGGCGCGCGCGGCAGCATGCGCACAATGGCGGAGTTGACCTTGGGCGGCGGGTCGAAAGCGTCCGGCGGCACGTCGAACAGGGCCTCCATGTCAAAGCGGTATTGCAGCATCACGGTGAGGCGGCCGAAGTCGTGGGTGCCGGGGCGGGCAGTCATGCGCTCGACAACTTCTTTTTGCAGCATGAAGTGCATGTCGGCGATATGCGGCGCGAATCCAGCCAGGTGAAACAGCAGCGGGGTGGAAATATTGTAGGGCAGGTTGCCGACGATGCGCAGCTTTTCACCCAGGCTGGTGAAGTCAAACGCCAGTGCGTCGCCGGCGTGGATGGACACGCGTTCCGGCGCATGCTCGCGCGCCAGGCGGGCAATGATGTCACGGTCGAGTTCGACCACATGCAGATGCGCCAGATGTGCCAGCAAGGGCCGCGTCAGCGCGCCCAGGCCGGGGCCGATTTCCACCATGTTGTCAGCGCGCTGTGGGCGAATGGCGTGAACGATTGCGGCGATGATATCGGGATCACGCAGAAAGTGCTGACCGAAGCGTTTGCGCGGGATGTGTCGGGACATAGTGGAGGCTTAGCCAGTCCGGCTGTGCGCCACCAGCTGCGCGGCAAGATCGAGCGCCGCCTGCAGGCTGCCGGCCTGGGCGCGGCCGCTGCCCGCCAGATCGAGCGCGGTGCCGTGGTCTACCGAGGTGCGGATGATGGGCAGGCCGAGGGTGATGTTCACGCCACCGCCAAAGCTGGCGTATTTGAGCACCGGCAGGCCCTGATCGTGATACATCGCCAGCACGCAATCGGCATCGGCAAGACGCGACGGATTGAACAGCGTATCGGCGGGCAAGGGTCCGGTCAGGTGCATCCCCTGCGCGCGCAGCTCATCCAGCACCGGGCTGATGATGTCGATTTCTTCATGCCCGAGGTAGCCCGATTCGCCGGCGTGCGGATTGAGTCCGGCCACCAGGATATGGGGATGCGGGATGCCGAAACGCATCACCAGGTCGTGGTGCAGGATGTGCAAGGTGGTGGCAATGGACTCGTGCGTGATGGCGGCGGCGACATGGGCGAGCGGCAGATGGATGGTGGCGAGTGCCACGCGCATCCCGCCGCCGGCCAGCAGCATCACCACGCGCGGGGTGTCGGTCTCCTCGGCGAGAAACTCGGTATGGCCGGTGAAGGGAATGCCAGCGTCGTTGATGACGGCCTTGTTGATGGGGGCGGTGACCATGGCAGCGAATTCGCCATCCATGCAGCCCTGCACTGCAAGTTTCAGGGTTTGCAGCACATAGTGAGCATTGGCCGGGTTAAGCAGGCCGGGGGTGGCGTGCGTGTGCAGCGGTTCATGCAGGACGGTAAGCATGCCCGCTGCATGGCTGACCGGCGTGCTGCCATAGTGCTGCAGCGTCAGCGGCAGGCCGAGTATGCCGGCACGCTGGGCCAGCAGATCATGGTCGGCGATGACGACCCATGCCTGCTCGCGCGGCTGCTGCGCCAGCATCACGCACAGGTCGGGGCCGATGCCAGCGGGTTCGCCGGCGGTGATGGCGATGACGGGTGCAGTCACGGCCTGATTTATTCCGCGTTGCGGTATTCGACGTAGGCGCTGTCGCGCAGCTGGCGCAGCCATTCTTCCTGCGCTTCCTCGATCTTGCGCTCGCGCAATGCCTGGCGTGCCAACAGGCGTTGGCGTTCCTTGGTGACATCCTGATCACGCCGCGCCAGCACCTGGATCAGGTGGAGGCCGAACGGTGTTTGCACCGGCTGGCTGATCTCGCCCGGCTTCAATGCATTCATCGCGCGCTCGAATTCGGGCACCGTCTCGCCCGGCGATACCCAGCCCAGGTCGCCCCCCTTGGCAGCCGAGCTGTCATCCGAGTACTGGCGCGCCATGTCTTCGAATTTGGCACCATTGAGGAGGCGCTCGCGGATTTGCAGCAAGCGGTTTTTGGCGTCCTCCTCAGATACCAGCTCGTTGGTCTTGATCAGGATGTGACGCACATGGGTCTGCTGCACCACCATTTTGGCATTCTGGCCACGCTTGTCGACCAGCTTGAGGATATGAAAGCCATTGCTGCTGCGGATAATGTCGGATACCTGGCCCGGTTGCATCTTGGCCAGGACATCGGCAAACAGGGTGGGCAGTTGCGAACCGCGCCGCCAGCCCATGTTGCCGCCTTCCAGTGCATTGGAAGCGTCGGAATAGCTGGCTGACATCTGGGCAAAATCTGCGCCCTTCCTGAGCTCGTCGAGCACCTTCTGCGCGCGTGCGCGCTGTTTCTGGATCTGTTCGGTGGTGGCCGTCTCGGGAATGCGGATGAGGATGTGGGCAATGTTGTACTCGTCCTCCTGGCCTTGTTTGGCCTGGTTTTCCAGATAGGCGTCGACCTCGGCTTCAGTGACGTTGATCTTGCTGTCCACTTCGCGCTCGTGCAGGCGCTGCAGGATGATCTCATCGCGGATGTCATCGCGGAACTTGTTGAACGCCATGCCTTCCTTGGCCAGTGCGGCGCGGAACTGTTCCAGATTCATGTTGTTCTGGGCGGCGATGCGGTTCAGGGCGCGATCCAGTGTCGGGCCATCCACGCGGATGCCGGTCTGGCTGGCAAACTGCAGCTGGATACGGTCGTTGATCATGCGCTCCAGCAGCTGTTTTTCCAGTACTGCACGCGGCGGCAACGGCGTATTGCGCGCTTTTAATTGCTGCACAGCGCGATCGTAGCGTTCGTCGAGATCGTAGCGCGTAATGACGTCGTCATTGACCACGGCGACGATGCTGTCGAGCGGCTTGACGGGGGGCGCGGCATGAGTGCTGTCGATTGCGCCGGACGGATGCGGCGAGGAGTCGTCCTGGGCCTGAGCCGCGCCCGGCAACAGGGCGGCAAGCAGGGCAATGACATGCAGCGTGCGATTAAGGGTTTTGAAGTTCATTGGTATTCACGTAGCCGGAAATGCTTTGTTTGAGGACATCGAGCGGATTAGAGCCGAGTCGGCCAATACCGTTCAATTCAAGCTGGATGAAGAATGAATTGCTGAAAGTGCCGGTCGCTGTGGCAATGCGCTGCAGCACCCCGCGCGCGGCCCAGCAGCCGGCATTGTATTCCAGCCCCGCCAAACCTTCCACCACACGGCCATCCACAAATGAATAATTGTAACGCATCAGGCCGTACCAGCGCGGCGCCAGCGGCCATTGCGTAGAGATATCCACCTGACGGATGGCGTTGGCGCTGGATGTGCCACGGATGCTGCGATAACTCAGATTGAGTGTTTTGCCCGGCGCCGGGTGGTAGTTGGCAGAGACGCTGTCGCGGATGCTCGCGCCCAGACTGGTGTTGAACTGCACCGCAGCCTCGGCGCGCCACGCCTGGCTGATCTGGCCGCCGACACTGGCGAGTACGTCGCTGGAGGTGCCGGCATTGGGGACGCCGCCGGGCAATACCACGCGCTGCGGTGCGAAATAGAAACGCTGGCCCAGGGAAACGCGCAAGCGCTCCAGGCCGCTGTCAGGCTCGATCAGGCGCGAAGTCACTGCGGTCGTGAGCTGGTTGGCGTCATTGATGCGGTCACCCCCGGCAAAGCGGTTCTCGGTGAACATCTGGGCAAAGTTGAAGTCGACCTCGCCGCTGTCGAAATTGGGTATCTGGCTCTGGTCGCGATACGGGATGTAAACGTAATACATCCGCGGTTCCAGGGTTTGCTGGTAGTTGCGGCCAAACAGCCGGGTATTGCGATCCATGTAAAAACCGCTGTCCACGCTGGTGATGGGCAGGGTGCGCACGGTATTGGGCAGCGTGCTCGAATCCAGATAGTAATTGGTCTGGCTCACGCCGAACTTGGGGGTGAGGTAGGCGAAATTGTTGGCCATCGGCATGCTGAAGCTTGGGTAGGCCGATACCCGCGTACCGTTGACCAGCGTAGGGTGCTCAAAGTGCACGGCTTCGCCGGTGAAGCTGAAATCCACGCCGTGCCAGTCGTAGCGATTGGCGTTGAGGGTGAGCTGAGGCAGCACGTTATAGGGCGGCACGGTAGGTGCCAGCGGATTCTGCAGGGTCTGGAATTTCTGCGCGCGGATGCCGGTGTTCCACCAGCCTCCGCTGTAGTTGATACTTCCGTCCTGCGACAGGTTGGTAATCGAGGTGGTGCTGATCTGATTGGACAGGTCGCTGAAATAGTTGTTGTCCGAGACCCGCTCATAATGCAGGTGGCCGCTCCATCCCGGGGCGAAAGTCTGGTCGTGGTTGATGAGCACGCTCCAGCGATTGGTATTGGTGGCCTTATCGGCCAGAAATTCACCATTGAGTATGCCCCGGTAGCTGTCGCCCAGATAACGGAATTCCCCGCCCATCTGCAGACCGCGTTTGGTCATGATTCGCGGACTGATGGTGGCATCGTAATTCGGCGCGATATTCCAGTAATACGGCAGTCGCAGTTCCAGGCCGCTGCTGCTGGTTGTGCCGAAGGTAGGGGCGAGGATGCCTGATTTGCGCTGATTATTGAGCGAGAAATCGATGAAGGGCGTGTACAGAATGGGCACGCCCTTGAATTCCAGATAGGCGTTGCGCGCGGTGCCGACTTCACGCCCGCGGTCAATGTTCAGATCCTTGACGTGCAGGTACCAGTCATCGTTGTTGACCGGGCAGGTGGTATAGGTAGCGTCTTTGAGCCGGTATTGCCCTTTGCCTTCAAAATCCAGTATCCGTCCCGCGCCGCGCGCGTTACGCGTCAATGCAGTGGCCTGGGTGTGCGCGATCAGATCACTCAGGCTGTATACCGGCTGCTGCATCTGCCCCACCTGGTCGGTCAGGCGCAGGCGCAGTTCCGGGCCAGTGACCCGCAAGCCCTGCTGCAGCAGCGTGACATCGCCGGTGGCGTAGGCTTCATCGGTAGCCTGCGTGTATTGCAGGTAATCGCTGGTCAGCACCCCGCCGTTACGCTGCAGCTCGACGTTGCCCCTGGCTCTCACTTGCTGGTTGGCGGTGCCCTCAATATGGTCGGCATACAGATACAGCGGGGTGTCTTCGGTGGTTCTTTTCTGTGGCAACAGGACCGAGCTGGTTTGCGCAGCAGGCGGGTCTTCAGCCAGTGCGACGTTGCAGAACAGCATCAGGCAGGCAGCACAGTAGCGTTTGAGATGGGAGGGCGGCATGGGGTCGGGTCAGCGAATAATGCTAGAATCGTGGCTCAATATATATCATCGTCCGGAGATCGTTTGGAACGTCAACACCGCATTCAGGTCTGGCTGGAGAGTCTGTTTCCAGGGCAGGCTGTCCGCCTCGCGCCAGCTTCGGCGGATGCCAGCTTTCGGCGCTATTTTCGCGCCGTATTGTCGAATGGCGACCATTATATCGTTATGGACGCGCCACCGCAGTATGAAGATTGCCGTCCCTTCATCAAGGTCGCGGCGCTGTTCGGCGCGGCGGGTGCCAATACGCCTGAAGTGCTGGCGCAGGATCTGGCGCAGGGTTTCCTGCTGTTGACCGATCTGGGCGATGTGACTTACCTGTCCGTGCTCACCGCCGACAACGCCGGCGCGCTGTACGGCGATGCACTGGATGCCCTGGTCAAAATCCAGGTCGCCAGCCGTCACGGGGTGTTGCCGGACTACGACCGCGCCCTGCTGGAACGCGAATTGCGTCTGTTTCCGGAGTGGTATATCACGCGTCATCTGGGGGTGGCATTGAATGCGCAGCAGGCGCAAACGCTGGATAGCGTATTTGAGGCCATACTCGCCAACAACCTGGCGCAGCCTCGGGTGTTCGTGCACCGCGATTATCACAGCCGCAACCTGATGCTGACCGAGCCCAACCCCGGCGTGCTGGATTTTCAGGACGCGGTATACGGTCCGGTAACTTACGATCTGGTGTCGCTGCTCAAGGACGCCTACATCCGCTGGGATGAAGAAGTCGTGCTGGACTGGGTGATCCGCTACTGGGAAAAAGCCCGCCGCGCGGGGCTGCCGGTGGCTGTCGACTTCGGCGCGTTTTACCGCGATTTCGAGTGGATGGGGGTGCAGCGCCACATCAAGGTGCTGGGCATTTTTGCGCGCCTGTATCACCGCGATGGCAAAACCGGCTATCTCAAGGACATGCCGCTGGTGATGGACTACCTGCGCAGCGCCTGTGCGCGCTATCGTGAACTTGAGCCCTTGCTGCAATTGCTCGACAGCTTGCAGGGGCAGGCTCCGGAATCCGTCGGGTACACCTTTTGAGCAGCGCCATGATCCTCGCCGCCGGGCGTGGCGAACGCATGCGCCCGCTCACCGACCACACCCCCAAGCCGCTGCTGATGGCGGGCGGCAAGCCGCTGATTGTATGGCATCTGGAAAAGCTGGCGGATGCCGGATTCACCAGCGTGGTGATCAACCATGCACATCTGGGCGAGCAGATCGAGGCAGTGCTGGGCAATGGCAGCGCCTTTGGTGTGCGCATCCGCTACTCGCACGAGGCGCAGGCGCTGGAGACTGCAGGCGGTATTGCCAACGCGCTGCACCTGCTTGGCACCGCGCCGTTTCTGGTAGTCAATGCGGACATCTGGACCGACTACGATTTCAGCCACATCCTGCCGCGCTTCGACGCCATGTGCAGCCACCGTGCCGAGTGCCTGGCGCATCTGGTGATGGTGGATAACCCGCCGCAGCACAATCGCGGTGATTTTGCCCTGTCTGCCAACACCGTACACAGCGACGGCAATGCCCTGCTGACCTTCAGCGGCATCGGCATTTATCGCCCGGCGCTGTTTGCGGGCATGACGCCTGGCGAACCTGCCAAACTCGCCCCGCTGCTGCGCTGGGCGATGCAGCGCGAACTGGTCAGCGGTGAGTACTACGCCGGACGCTGGCGCGACATCGGCACGCCGGAGCGGCTGGCGGCATTGAATAGCGAGCTGTTGGGATAAGGCATGGATATTGACGAAGTTCGCCAGGCAGTCACCCTCGACCCGGCCTGGGTCGCGGAACTCCGCGCCCAATGGACGGCTCTGATGGAACTCGCGGTATGGGGCGAGGTGAAGTCCTCGCGCATGGGCGCGGCGACGCGGATGCGCAAGCGCCTGCTGGATGTAGGCGAAAAGCTGCGCTCGCTGGCCGCCGACCGCGACTGGATTCCGCACCCGCGCGAGCAGGTGAAAAACGCGCTGGGCTCCGCATTCAGCCTGAAAGACGCCTTGCTGCAGTTTGAACGTGCCGCGCAGGACATGGACGGCGGCAACGACTGCGCCGTGTTTGGTGAGCGGGCAGTGCAGTTGCACCGGTCTTTGCTGACCCGGCTGGCGGAACTGGAAAATATCTGGGCGGCCTTGCTCGATTCACAATATCTCGACGAAGATTCCGATGACTGACACTACCCCTTTTAGCGCCCGCCGCAGCCGCCTGATGCAGCAAATGGGCAGCGGCGTCGCCGTGCTCGCCACCGCGCCCGAGCGTCTGCGTAACCGCGACAGCCATTATCCGTACCGCTTCGACAGCCATTTTTACTACCTCGCCGGTTTCACCGAGCCGGAGGCCGTCGTGGTGCTGCTGGCCGCCGAGCAACGCGCGGTGCTGTTCTGCCGCGACAAGGATCTGGAGCGCGAAATCTGGGATGGTTTCCGCTACGGCCCGGAGGCGGCGCGCGCCACTTTCGGTTTCGACGAGGCGTATTCCATCAGCGAACTCGACACGCGCCTGCCCGGCCTGCTTGCCGATCAGCCCACGCTGCATTACGCGCTCGGGCAGGATACGGCGTGGGATGCGCGCGTGCTGGGCTGGCTCAACAGCGTGCGCGAACAGGCGCGCAGCGGCGTGGCGGCGCCTACCAGTTTGCGCGATGTGCGCGAGCTGGTGGATGAAATGCGCCTGTTCAAGGATGACGTGGAGCAGGCCACCATGCGCCACGCTGCCGCGATTTCCTGCGCGGCGCACCGTCGCGCCATGCAGGCCGCCGCGCCGGGACGTTTCGAGTACGAGATCGAAGCCGAGCTGCTGCACCACTTCCGCGCTCACGGCAGCCAGGCGCCGGCCTACACTTCGATTGTCGCCGGCGGCGCCAATGCCTGCGTGCTGCACTATGTGGAAAATAATGCACAGCTGCATGCCGGCGATTTGCTGCTGATCGACGCCGGCTGCGAACTCGATGGCTATGCCTCCGACATCACCCGCACCTTCCCGGTCAGCGGCAGTTTCAGCGCCGCGCAAAAAGACGTGTACGAAATGGTGCTGGCCGCGCAATATGCCGCGCTGGCTGCGGTGCAGCCCGGCAATCACTGGAACCAGCCGCATGATGCCGCGCTGCGCGTGCTGGCACAGGGCATGATCGATCTGGGGTTGTGTGCGGGCAGCGTGGACGGCGTGCTGGAATCCGGCGACTACCGGCGTTTTTACATGCACCGTACCGGCCACTGGCTGGGGCTGGACGTGCACGATGCAGGCAGCTACAAGACCGACGGCACCTGGCGCGCATTGCAGCCCGGCATGGCCCTCACCGTCGAACCCGGCTGTTATATCCGTCCCGCCGACAACGTGCCGCAGGCCTTGTGGAATATCGGTATCCGCATTGAAGATGACGTGCTGGTCACCGCCAGCGGCGGTGAGGTCATCACCGCCGCTGCACCCAAAACCGTGGCCGAGATCGAGGCAGTGATGCGCCATGCGTGAACACAGCGACATCGTCATCGTCGGCGGCGGCCCGGTGGGTACCACGCTGGCGCTGCTGCTGGCCGATGGCGATTACGCCATCCAGTTGCTGGAAGCGCGCGCGGATCTCACGCGCCCGGCACATCGCCGCACCCTGGCGCTGTCTTACGGCAGCCGTCTGATACTGGAGCGGCTCGGGGTCTGGTCAGGCCTGCGCGAAGTCACGCCGATCACCACCATTCACATCTCCCAGCGCGGCGGTCTGGGCATGGCGTGGCTGCGCGCAGCGGAAGAAAATCTGCCGGCGCTGGGTTACGTGGTGGACTATGCCGAACTCGATGCGGCATTGCACGCGCGCCTGCGCGACAGCGGGGTGGCCGTGGTGAGCGGCGCGCGCGTGGATGCGGTGCGCGCCGCCAGCGGCTATGCCGTGGTGGAAGTCAGCCACGCGGATGCGCGCACTCCGGTTACCGCGCGTCTGGCGGTGGTAGCCGACGGCGGCGCCGGTGCAGCGCAACGGGTGAGCCGCGACTACGACCAGCATGCCCTGATTGCCTCGGTGACCACCGAGTTGCCCCACAACGGTTGCGCTTACGAGCGTTTCACCCCCGATGGCCCGGCCGCGTTACTGCCGCAAGGCGCGGGTTTTGCGCTGGTGTGGACGGCCAGCCCGGCGCGCGTGCAAGCCCTGCTGGCGCTGCCGGATGCCGAATTTCTGGGCGCCCTGCACCAGCATTTCGGCGATCGCGTTGGCCGGTTTCTAAGCGTGGCGCAACGCGCGAGCTTTCCGCTGGGATTGCGCTATACCGTTCAGCCTGCGCGCCCGCACACGGTGCTGATCGGCAATGCCGCGCAAATGTTGCACCCGGTGGCGGGGCAGGGTTTCAATCTCGGGCTGCGCGACGCCTGGGAGCTGGCTGCCCGCATCCGTACCAGTACACGCGAGGCATTGGGCGGCGCCGCCATGCTCGCTGCTTACTCCGGCGCGCGGCGGCTCGACACGCGCGGCGGGATTTTCTTCACCGATCTGCTGGTGCGCCTGTTTTCCAACGACAACGTGCTGCTGCATCATGGACGCAGCGTTGGCCTGGCGGCATTGCAGGCGCTGCCGCCGGTCAAGCGCTTTGTGGCGCGGCGCATGATCTTCGGAGCACGCGGATGAATCTGAAAACAGCCACTGGCCCCAGAGCGCACGGAGACCACCGAGAAAAAACGGGGTGTTGGTGGTTTTTTCCGGCTCATCCATCAGGAGAAAAACAATTCTCCTCAAAACCCGTGCCGACTCTGTGTTCTCTGTGGCTTCAACGGGTTTTTCCGGGATGAATCCCACCTCATACGACATCATCGTCGTCGGCGCCGGTATTGTCGGCGCCGCGTTCTGCGCAGCACTCAAGGGAAGCGGGCTCGAACTGGCGCTGGTGGAGCCGCATCCGCCTGCTGCGCCGACACCGGAATGGGACGCACGCATTTATGCCATCAGTCCCGGCAGCGCCCGCTTTCTTAACGAACTGGGCGTGTGGCAAGGTTTCGATGCGGCGCGCATTGCCCCGGTATATGGCATGGAAATCAGCGGCGACACTGGCGCGCAGCTGGATTTTGACGCCTACGCTGCAGGTTTGCCGCAGCTCGCCTGGATCATGGAGAGCAATCGCATCCAGCATGGCTTGTGGACTGCATTGCAGCAGCAATCCAATCTGGCGCTGTTTGCCGGCGCCCGCTGTGCCGAACTCGGCTGGTCGGCCTCGGGCGCGCGGCTGGCGCTTGCAGACGGCACGGTTTTGCACAGCAAGCTCATTGTGGCGGCGGATGGCGGTCATTCCTGGGTGCGCCAGCAGGCGAGCATCACTGTCACCCGCCGTGATTACGGTCAGTTGGGCGTAGTCGCTAATTTTGAATGCACCCGTTCCCATGCCAATATCGCGCGCCAGTGGTTCCGCGCCGACGGCGTGTTGGCCTGGCTGCCGCTGCCCGGCCGGCGTTTTTCCATGGTGTGGTCAACGGATGAAGCGCATGCACAGACGTTGCTGGCGTTGCCGGGTGCCGAACTGGCCGAACGCGTGGCGCAGGCCGGCGGCCATGCGCTGGGTGCGCTTGATTTACTGGGTGCGCCGGCTGCGTTTCCGTTGGCGCTCACCCGTGTGGATGCGCTGGTCAAGCCCGGTCTGGCACTGATCGGCGACGCCGCCCACGGCGTGCACCCGCTGGCCGGGCAGGGGGTCAATCTGGGCTTGCGCGATGCGCGCGAACTGGCGCAAGTGCTACGCGCACGCGGTGCGGCAAGCTGTGGAGAGCTGCCGTTGCTGCGCCGTTACGAGCGCGCGCGCAAGGAAGACATCCTCACCATGCAGGGCGTCACCGACGGCTTGCATGCGCTGTTTGGCAGCACCCATCCGGGGCTGACCCGGTTGCGCAATACCGGCCTTGACCTCACCAATCGGCTGAACCTGGTCAAAAATCTGCTGATGCAACACGCACTGGCCTGAGCCATTTCCTTTCAAAATCCTGGAGCAAACATGTTCAAACGCACCCTGTTGTCTACCGTCCTTCTGGCCAGTCTGCTGGCGTGCACTGCCAGCGCAAACGAAGCCGGCATCAAGAAAACCCTGCTGGAAAAATTTCCCGGCGCAGACATTGCCAGCATCACTAAAACCCCGTATTCCGGGCTTTACGAAGTGCTGATCGACGGCCAGATCGTGTATGCCGACGAAAACGCAAACTATCTGTTTGTGGGAAGCGTAGTGGATGTCAAAACCCGCCAGAACCTGACCAACGAACGCCTGGAAAAGCTCAATGCCATTCGCTTCGACAGCCTGCCTTTCGCCGACGCGATCAAGACCGTAAAGGGTAACGGCAAACGCAAACTGGCGATTTTCTCCGACCCGGATTGCCCGTACTGCAGAAAGCTGGAACAGGAGCTGACCAAGGTCAGCAACGTCACCCTCTATACTTTCCTTTACCCCATCGTCAGCCTGCATCCGGATTCCGCTGCCAATGCCAAGGCCATCTGGTGCGCACCGGACCGCAACAAGGCCTGGGATGACGCCATGCTGCGCGGCGTGATGCCGAAAAACAGCGGCAACTGCAAAAATCCGGTTGACTCGAATATCGCGCTCGGCAACAAATTCCGCGTCACCGGCACCCCCACGCTAATTTTTTCAAATGGTCAGCGCGTACCCGGCATGGTGCCGGCGGACAAGCTCAACGAGTTGCTCGACGCGGCCAGCAAAGGAAAATAAATAATGGCGACATTCTGGGACGAGCGTTACGCGGTCGAAGGGTATATTTTCGGTACCGCGCCCAATGCCTTTCTGGCGTCGCAAGCCGCGCGCCTGCGACCTGGCCAATCTGCGCTGGCCGTCGCCGACGGTGAAGGCCGCAACGGCGTGTGGCTGGCGCAGCAGGGGCTGGATGTGCTGTCGGTGGACAGCTCCGGCGTGGCGCAAGCCAAAGCCAGAAAACTGGCTGCAGAACGCGGCGTGACACTGCAATTCGAGCTTGCCGACTTGCTGGCGTGGGATTGGGGCGATGCACGCTTCGACGTCATTGCCGCCATTTTCATCCAGTTCGCCGATCCGGCGGGGCGTGCGCGCCAGTTCGAAGGCATCCGCCGCGCGCTCAAGCCGGGCGGCCTGCTGCTGTTGCAGGGCTACACACCGCGCCAGCTGGAATACAGGACCGGCGGGCCGTCAGCGCCGGAAAACCTCTACACCGAGCCGATGCTACGCGAATGGTTTGGCGACTGGGATATTCAGCATCTGCGCGAGCACGATGAGGTCATCAACGAGGGCAGCTACCATGCGGGCATGTCGGCGTTGATCGATATGGTGGCGTATAAACCCGGGAAAAGCAGCTAGTGTAGTGTTGCATGCTTGATGGCACCTATAAAACGGATGGATTTTTGCTCATGGCAAGGCGCAAACCACAGCAATAGTTCTACTATTGCGCGGATTTGCAACGCAGCCATGGGCAAAAAGACGCCGTTTTATGTGCCGAATAGCGTGCAACACTACACTAGGCACCAAACAGCCGGGCCAGCTCTACGCCCGGATCATCCGCACGCATGAACGCCTCGCCCACCAGAAACGCGTTGACGCCATGCTCGCGCATCAGTGCCACATCGGCGCGGCTGAGGATGCCGCTTTCGGTGACTGCAATGTGCTGGTCGCCCAGCATCGGCAGCAGGTCGAGCGTGGTCTGCAATGAGGTTTCAAAGGTGCGCAGGTTACGGTTGTTGATGCCCTGCAGCGGGGTGGCGAGTTGCAGCGCCTGTTCCAGCTCGGCGGCGTTGTGCGATTCCACCAGCACCGCCATGCCGAGTCCATGGGCCAGTGCTTCCAGTTCCTGCATCTTCGCCAGCGGCAGCGCCGCCACGATGAGCAGGATGCAGTCGGCGCCCATGGCGCGCGCTTCGTACACCTGGTAAGGATCGATCATGAAATCCTTGCGCAGCACCGGCAGGTCGCAGGCATCGCGTGCGGCGCGCAGGTAATCGGGGCTTCCCTGAAAAAATTCCCGGTCGGTGAGTACCGACAGGCAGGCAGCGCCATGCCGCGCATAGCTCATGGCGATGTCAGCTGGCTGGAAATTTTCCCGCAACAGGCCCTTGCTCGGGCTGGCCTTTTTGATCTCGGCGATCACCGCGGCACGCCCGGCAGCGGTCCTGGCGCGCAGGGCGCCGCAGAAATCGCGCGGCGGCACCGCGAATTCGGCAGCCGCGCGTATCGCTTCGAACGGATTTTCGTCTTTGGCGGCGGCCACTTCCGCCGTTTTCACCGCCAGAATTTTGTTGAGGATGTCGGACATCGCGGTCACGCTCCCTTGGCGCGATTGGAGAAGGCCACCAGCTGCTGCAGCTTGTCCCGTGCCGCGCCGCTGCGAATGACGGCGCGCGCCTGCTCGATGCCCTCGCCGAGCGTGGCGGCGTGGTCGGCCACGTAGATGGCGGCGCCGGCGTTGAGCAGCACGATATCGCGCGCCGGGCCCGGCAAGTCGTCGAGCACGGACAGCAGCATGTCCCTGGCCTGGACGGCATCCCAGACCTTGAGTGCCTCGCTGCCGCACGGCTCGAAACCGAACTCGCGCGGGTGGATCGCATATTCGGTGACCTCACCGTCTTTCAGTTCTCCAATCAGGGTTTCGCCGCTCAGGGTGATTTCGTCCATGCCGTCGGCACCGTGCACCACCATGACGTGGCGGCTGCCGAGACGCTGCAGCACACGCACCAGGATGCCGACCAGATCGGGGTGGAACACGCCCAGCAGCTGGTGCGGCGCACCTGCCGGGTTGGTCAGCGGGCCGAGGATGTTGAATAGAGTGCGCACGCCCAGTTCGCGCCGCACCGGCGCGGCGTGCTTCATGGCACCGTGAAAATTGGGCGCGAACATGAAGCCGATGCCGATGGCGTCGATGCTCTCGCCCACCTGCCCGGGGGTGAGATTGAGATTCACGCCCAGTGCCTCCAGTACATCGGCGCTGCCGCTGGTGGAGGACACGGAACGTCCGCCGTGCTTGGCGACGCGCGCGCCGGCCGCAGCCGCGACGAAGGCAGCCGTGGTGGAAATGTTGAAGGTGTGGGCGGCATCGCCCCCGGTACCGCAGGTATCGACCAGATGTACATCGTTCTGCGCCGGCACCCTGGTGGCAAATTCGCGCATCACCTGCGCCGCGGCGGCAATCTCGCCCACGGTTTCCTTCTTCACCCGCAGGCCGGTGATGATGCCGGCGATCTGTATCGGGGTGAGTTCCCCGTTCATGATCTGGCGCATCAGCGACAGCATCTCGTCGTGGAAGATTTCGCGCTGCTCGACCAGCCGGGTGAGCGCCTGTTGCGGCGTCATCATCGGGTTCCTTTCAGGAAATTCGCCAGCATCTCGTGCCCGTATTCGGTGAGGATGGATTCCGGGTGAAACTGCACGCCCTCGATGGGCAGGGTCTTGTGGCGCACCCCCATGATCTCGCCGTCCTCGGTCCAGGCAGTGATTTCCAGGCAGTCGGGCAGGCTGTCGCGCTCGATCACCAGCGAATGGTAGCGGGTGGCGCGGAACGGATTGGGCAATCCATGAAACACACCGACATCCTTATGGTGAATCATTGAGGTCTTGCCGTGCATCAATTGCCTGGCGTGGACAATTTTGCCGCCGAACGCCTGGCCGATGCTCTGGTGGCCGAGGCACACGCCGAGCAGCGGAATTTTTCCGGCAAATTCCCTGATCAGCGGCACCGACACGCCCGCTTCATTGGGCGTACACGGGCCGGGTGAAATCACGATATGGTCGGGATGCAGGGCAGCAACCGCGGCGAGGTCGATTTCGTCGTTGCGGAACACGCGCACGTCCTCGCCCAGCTCGCCAAAATACTGCACCAGGTTGTAGGTGAAGGAGTCGTAATTGTCGATCATCAGCAGCATGGCGGTCTCCTATTCCTGCGGCAGGTCAAACCCTGCCTGTGCCAGTTCCGCGGCACGGATCACCGCCTGTGCCTTGTTCTGGGTTTCAGTCCATTCGTTCTCGGGCACCGAGTCGGCAACGATGCCCGCGCCCGCCTGCACGTACAGCATGCCGTCCTTGATTACCGCGGTGCGGATGGCGATCGCCAGGTCCATGTCGCCATCAAAGCCCAGATACCCGACTGCGCCGGCGTACACGCCGCGCTTGCTCGGTTCCAGTTCGTCGATGATTTCCATGGCACGTACCTTGGGTGCGCCGGATACGGTGCCGGCCGGGAAGGTGGCGCGCAGCACGTCCATCGCCGACAAGCCCGGCTTGAGCTTGCCTTCGACATTGGAGACGATATGCATGACGTGCGAATAGCGCTCGATCTGCATGTTCTCGGTGACCTTGATGCTGCCGGTGACCGCCACGCGTCCCGCGTCGTTGCGCCCCAGGTCCAGCAACTGCAGGTGCTCGGCGCATTCCTTGGGGTCGGCCAGCAGCTCGGCGGCCAGCTGGGTGTCGTGTTCGCGATTGGCGCCGCGTGGACGCGTGCCTGCGATGGGGCGCACGGTGACCGTGTCATCCTCCAGCCGCACCAGGATTTCCGGCGATGCCCCCACCACGTGAAAACTGCCCATGTCGTAATAAAACATGTAAGGCGACGGGTTGAGACTGCGCAGCGCGCGGTACAGCGTGAGCGGGCTGGCATCGAACGGACGCGACATGCGCTGGGACAGCACCACCTGCATGATGTCGCCGTCGATGATGTACTGCTTGGCGCGCAGCACGGCGGCCTTGAATTCGTCCTCGCCGAACTCCGATAGCACCGGCGCCGTGCAGACTGCCTGCGTGTGGGGTACTGCCACGGGGGCGCGCAATTGCCCGGTGAGCCGATTCAGGCGCCGGTAGCCTTCCGCATAAGCGTCTGTCTGCATCGGATCGGCATAGACGATCAGCGTCAGCTTGCCGGTGAGGTTATCCACCACCGCCAGCTCCTCGCTGAGCAGCAGCAGGATATCCGGCGTGTGCAGCGCATCGGGTTGGTGCCTGCTGGCCAGACGTTTTTCGATGTAGCGCACCGAGTCGTATCCGAAATAGCCCGCCAGTCCACCGGCAAAACGCGGCAGGCCGGGCAGGCTGGCGGCCTTGAAGCGCGTCAGGAAATGTTCGGCAAATTCCAGCGGATCGGCAGCCTCCTGCTGTTCCACCTTGATGCCATCAGTCTCCACCGTGACCAGGTGTCCATGCACCCGCAACACGGTGCGCGCGGGCAGGCCGATGAAAGAATAGCGGCCGAAGCGCTCGCCGCCCACCACCGATTCGAGCAGGTAGGAATAGGGCGCGTTGGCCAGTTTGAGATAAACCGACAGCGGGGTGTCGAGATCAGCCGGCATCTCGCGCGTGAGCGGGATGCGGTTATAGCCCTGGCGGGCAAGTTTGTTGAATTCCTGTTCAGTCATGATTTCACCACAAAGTCATAGAAGCATAGCGAGGGACGGCACGAATCAATCGCGCCACCGGAAAAAGCTGGCGTATCAGTGCCATCGCCATGAATGGCGTTTTTCTCTATGTATTTCCATGCCAACGTGGCTCATGTTTTTCAGGCTTTCGCAATCAGCTTGGTGGCTTCCAGCAGGCTGGGCACCACGGCGTCCAGATCCAGTTCCGCCACCGGGAGGCCACGGTTGTAGCCGTAAGGTACGCAGAACACCGGGCTGCCGGCAGCGCGCGCGGCCTGGGTGTCGTTGAGCGAATCGCCAATCAGCAGCAGTTCGCCGGGCTCGACGCCAAAGTGCTTGCAGGCGTGCAGCAAGGGCAGCGGGTCAGGCTTGCGTTTGGGCAGCGTGTCGCCCGACAGCACCAGTTCGAAATAATCCAGCAGGCCGGTATCGCGCAGCAACGGAAGGGTGAACACCTCCGCCTTGTTGGTAATGCAGGCCACGTGCAAGCCTATTGCGCGCAACGCCTGCAGGCCTTCCACAACGCCGGGGAAGGGGCGCGAATACAGCGACACGTTAGCGCTGTAATGCTTCTGGTAAATCGGATAGGCGCGGGCGAACAGCGCCGCATCCGGTTCGGCGTCCATGCTGCCGGCGAGCACGCGCTTCACCAGACGCGAAACGCCGTTGCCGATATAGGATTTGATGGACGCCAGCGGCACCTGCGGCATGCCGAGCTCGGCCATCATCAGTTCCGCCGCGTGGGCGAGGTCGGGTGCGGTGTCGAGCAGCGTGCCGTCGAGGTCGATCACCACGGCCTTGATTTTGATTGGGAAGTTCATATGGTCTTAAAAAGTCAGTTAGCCACGGAGATCACGGAGCACACAGAGATAAAGCGTGTTCCGCAATTTTCCGGTTCACCCGATGAGTGAAGCCGGTATTTACGATAACCGTGTGAGCTCCATTGCCTCTGTGAGCTCTGTGATCTCCGTGGCCTGAATTGTGGTTTTAGGTTTAATGCCTAATCTCGTTTACGTCATGCCGGATCAAGTCAGCAATGACTGGGTCAAGCCTTCGCCAGTTCCGCGCGCATCGCCGCCACTACGCTGTCATAGCGGTGCACATCGCTGTCCTTTGCCGCGCCGAAAATAGCGGAGCCTGCCACGAACACGTCTGCGCCCGCGCGCGCCACTTCGGCAATGTTGTCGACTTTCACGCCGCCGTCCACTTCCAGCCAGATGTCGCGGCCCGAGGCATCGATACGCTGGCGCACGGCTCGCGTCTTGTTAAGCGTTTCCGGGATGAACTTCTGCCCGCCGAAGCCGGGGTTGACCGACATCAGCAGGATCATGTCCACCTTGTCCATCACGTAGTCCAGATAGCTCAGCGAAGTGGCCGGGTTGAACACCAGGCCAGCCTTGCATCCGCATTCCCTGATCAGCGAGAGGGTGCGGTCGATGTGCTCGGAGGCTTCCGGGTGAAAGGTGATGATGTTCGCCCCGGCCTTGGCGAAATCGGGGATAATACGGTCAACCGGCTTGACCATCAGGTGCACGTCAATGATCGCGTCCGTCACCGGGCGCAGCGATTCGCACACCAGCGGGCCGATGGTCAGATTGGGCACATAGTGGTTATCCATCACATCGAAATGGATGATGTCCGCACCGGAAGCGATCACATCGGTGACTTCCTGCCCCAGCTTGGCGAAGTTTGCGGATAAAATGCTCGGTGCGATACGGAACTGCCTGGACATGGTGACCCTTTCAACAAGCCTTTGGATAAGAAAGTCAATTTTACCCGGAATCGCGTCGAGGTAACAGCGCGACCGACTCAAGGACAGGCACACAGATGGGCGACAGCAGAAAAAATCACATCACGGTGAGCGTCGAGACGACGTTTATCCCCGATCAATCCGATCCGCACCAGGATCGCTATGTGTTTGCATACACGGTCACCATTACCAACACCGGCACCATCCCGGCGCAACTGGTTTCGCGCCACTGGGTCATTACCGACGCCGAAAACAAGGTGCAGGAAGTGCGCGGTCTGGGCGTGGTGGGCGAGCAGCCCCTGCTCAAGCCCGGCGAGAGCTTTGAATACACCAGCGGCACGGCGATCAATACGCCGGTGGGCACCATGTACGGCAGCTATCAGATGGTGGCGGAAGACGGCGAACACTTCGACGCGGAGATTCCCGTGTTTACCCTTGCCATGCCGCGTGTATTGCATTGATGCACGCGCATGCCGCGCCCAGCCGATCTCCAGGAGCCTGAACTCAGCCCGGCCATGCAGCGCGTGGTGGCCGCCATGTCCATCTCCATTGCGGTTCATCTGGCGCTGATCGGCCTGCTGCGCGTTCATCCTGTTGCGGCCCCGGTGGCGGCCACTATCCCGGCCATCCAGGTGCGCCTGCAGCCCCCCGCGCCGCTCTCCGCAGCGCCCATGCCCCAGATCGAAGCGCCGGCTGCCGCGCCTGAAATTCCGCCACAGCCAACACCGCAAGCGCCACCCAAGCCAGCATCGCCTCCGCCGCCCGTGGCCGTGGCCAGTACGCCGCCACCCGTGCAGGCCGCGCCTGTCGTGCCGCCCACAGTACCCAGCATGGCCGCGCCCGCCAATCCCGCACCGCCGGTCAGCAGTTCGTTGCCTGCGGTGAATGTGCCGCTGCTGGTCGATCCGGTTTATTACACCGCCAGGCAGCTGGATGTTCAGCCGCGCGCGCTGGCCGCCATCAACCCGGTATACCCGCAAGCCGCCATCGCTCGCGGCGCCAGCGGCTGGGTCGAACTCAGGCTGAAACTGGATGAGAGTGGCGGCGTGCAGGATATCGAGGTCAGCGACGCCAGCCCGCCCGGCATTTTCGACCAGAGCGCACTCGACGCTTTCCGCAAGGCCCAATTCGCTCCGGCACAAAAAGCCGGCCGCGCGGTGAAATCGCTGGTGGTGATTAAAGTGCGCTACGAGCTGGATAAGTAAGGCAAAAGGCAAGCCCGGAGAAGCGTCTTGAATTCTGCCTTTTTGTTTTCCTGTGGTGAATGCCGCTTCCGTGACTACTTGTTAACCACCCTGGCTTTCGCCGCCAATGGCCCCGGCAACTCCGTAGGCACGGGCATGTCCTTGGGCAGCAACACCCACATTTTCCCAGGCTGTTTCATCATGCCGGCTTTGTTGCCTGCCTCGTTGCCGAAACCCCAGAAAAAATCCGCGCGCACGTTGCCGCGAATTGCGCCGCCGGTATCCTGCGCCAGCACCAGGCGGTCGAGCGGCTGGTCGGAAGCGGGCCGGGTGGTGGCCAGCCACACCGGCGCGCCCAGCGGGATGGCGCGGGCATCCACGGCAATGCTGCGTCCGCCGGTAATCGGCACGCCCAGTGCGCCCATCGGGCCATTGCCGTTATTCGGCAACTCGCGGAAAAACACATAGCTCGGGTTTTGCGCCAGCAGTTCCGGCAGCTTGTCCGGATTGCTTTTGCCCCATGCCTTGATGTTCTGCATCGAAGTCTGCGCCAGCGGCAGCTCACCGCGCTCGGCCAGCACCCGGCCGATGGAGCGATACGGATAGCCATTCTGGTCGGCATAGCCCACCCGCATCATGCTGCCGTCGGGCAACTGGATGCGCCCCGATCCCTGGATTTGCAGGAAAAACGCTTCCACCGGGTTGTCCACCCAGACCAGTTCGCTGCCTTTGAGCGGATCGGTGCCGTCATCAATATCGGCACGCGCCAGATACGGCACCACCTTGTTCCCCTGCAGGCGTCCGCGCAAACGCATGTGTTTCAATTCCGGATAAATAGTGCCGAGGTCAATGGTCAGCAAATCGGCGGGCGGGCTATATAAGGGTATCGAGTACTTCGCGCTGGGGGTGAGGCTGCCATGCAGCAGCGGCTCGTAGTAACCGGTAATCAGCCCGTCCTCGCTGCCGTCGGCCTGGCGCGACTGATACAGCGCGAACTGGCTTTCGAAAAACGCCCGTACTGTCGCTGCATCGGTGGTCTTGAGCGCCTCGGATGCGGCGCACACGGCCTGCCATTCCGGTCTGGTTTTCAGCGCCGTGCACGACTGCAGCCACACCGGCCACGCCCGCAGCAGATTATCGTCCTGCCAGCCGGGCAGGCTGGACCAGTCGGCCGGGCTCAGATTGGGCGTGACCGGGGGTACGGGCGGCGGCACTTCCGGCGTGGGCGGAGGGCACACCACCGATGGTGCCGGTTTTGGCTGCGGCGCGGCCGGTGGCGCTGGTTTGGGTGCAGGCGGCGTGGGCTGGGTGGCGCAGCCGCCGCTCATCAGTGCGGCTAATATCAAAGCTGTGCGGGCGAGTTGTCTCATGCGAGAATCACAGATAAGCAAACAGCCCTGAGTATAACAAAGCCATGCACCTGCCCTACCAGCCTGTCCCGCGTTTTTATATCGAGCGCGTCACCATTGCCACGCTGTGCAACGAATCGATGGACCTGCACTGGCATGACCCCGCCAGCCAGCAATCGTACATGGCACGGATATGGCCGCTGGAGGTGACCGAAGAAAACGGCGCAGAATGGCTGGTGGCACGCAGTGAAACGGGTGAAGCCGTCAGGATTCGTCTCGACCTCATTCGTAATTTTCCTACCCCGGTGAAATGAATTGCCGTTTAACAAGAAAGGCCGCAAACATGGAAGATAACGGAATGGTCAGCCTCGCCTGGTTTATATTCGAAGCAGGCGTAGCACTTGCCCTGCTGCTCGGGATCGTGTGGTGGACCATGCGCAAATAGCAGTCGGGTGCCGTGCGGCTTGCCAGACACGTACGTCTCGCCCACAATCAGCGCATGGACACTCAACGTTTTTCGCAACGTCAGCAGGATTTTCTGCGTGCGGCAGCGCGGCTGCAAGAGGCTGTGATGCAGCAGGGTGACAGCATCCTGCGCGACGCCACCATTCAGCGTTTTGAGTTCACTTTTGAAATCGCCTGGAAAACCCTGCAACTCTATCTCCTGCACCAGGGCATGGAGGCCACCGGCCCGCGCCAGACACTCAAGCAGGCATTTGTGGATGGCCTGATAGCCACCCCTGAAGACGCCGATATCTGGCTTGCCATGCTGGAAGACCGCAACCTCACCACCCACACTTACCGCGAAGCCGTGGCCGAATCCATCGCAGCCCACATCCGCCGGCGCTATGCCAGCCAGCTCCATGACATGGCAGTGTGGGTAGCTAAACTGACGCTGGACTGAACCCATGCTGCAACTGCGCGAACAGGACCGTCACACTTTGCAGGCAACACTTGCCCGCTTTCCCGAAGTGCGTCGCGCCTGGGTATTTGGCTCCCGCGCCGTCGGTCGGGCGCGACGCGCATCCGACATTGATCTCGCTATTGAAGCCCCCACCCTGACCCCCGCGCGCTGGCACGATCTGATCGAGGCGCTGGAACAGGCGCCGGTTATCTACAGGCTGGACGTCATCTATCTGGACACGCTGGACGATCCGGTGCTCAGACAGGCCATCCTGCGCAGCCGGGTACCGCTCTGAGCGGATCCAGTCTCGCTTGTTGCAAAAAAACAACACGAAGCCATGAAAATCATGCAAATTCGTCGTATAAGGTTGCGGCGTGTAAAAAGCCTTGGGCATAATGCCCTTAGCTTCTCGCAAGAGGGGTTCGCAGCGTGGGTAACACCCGCTGCGATACACACTTCAACTAAGGAGATTTACATGAACAAGAAACTTATCGCGCTGGCCATCGCCAGTGCCTTCGTTGCCCCAGTGGCAATGGCCGATAGCGGCAACGTCACGATCTACGGCGAATTCGCAGCTTCCGTTGACAGTGTCGATGGCGGCGGTTACGGCGCAACTTCGGCTGCTGTTCCACCAGTCGGCGGCATACTAGCCAATGTAAGTTCTTCCGAAAGACGCGCTCGTGTTTCCAGCAACAACAGCTTCCTTGGTTTCAAGGGTTCCGAAGACCTGGGCAACGGCCTGTCGGCGATTTGGCAATATGAGCAATCCATCGCGATTGACCAGCAGAACATTAATGACTCTTCGGCGTTTGGCGCAATCGGCGGTGGCAACCAGAGCCGCCGTACCACCTTTGTCGGTCTGGCTGACAAACAGTGGGGTACAGTACAACTCGGTATTATCGATACGCCGTTTAAAACATCCACTGGCCCGCTGGATCCGTTCGGTCAGCATACACTGGCGGATTACCGCAGCATTATGGGTATGATTGGTGGCACTAACCTTGCAAGCATTCGTGCGCAAAACGCGGTTCAGTATATTAGCCCGAACATGAGCGGCTTCACCGTCAAGGCTTTGTATTCTGCTTCGAATGAGATGGGCAATGATACCGGTAATGCTGCTGGTGTTGTCACCTCTGTCACCAATCCGCATTTCTATTCGATTAGCGGTGCCTATGCAGATGGCCCGCTTTACGCTGCCCTGGCGTATGAAGAAAACAAGGGGGTTCCCAATACCGCAGCTGTCAGCGATTTCACACTTAAAAACTGGCGCGCTGGTGTTGGTTACAAGTTCGGCGATTTGAAAATCGGCTTGGGGTATGAGCGCATCAAGGGCGATGGTAATACAACTGGTGCTACAGCAGTTCACGACCTTAGCCGCGGCGCTTGGTATCTGCCTGTCTCCTATCAAATGGGCAGCAATACCCTCAAGCTGGCTTACACCAAAGCAGGTAGTAGCAACCAGAAGAACGTGGCTGGTGCTGATCTGAGCGGCAGCGACGGCGCCAAGCAGTGGAGCCTGGGTGTTGATCACGCCATGTCCAAGCGCACCTCTGTTTACGCACTGTACACTCAGGTACGCAACGACACCAACGGCTCATACGCGTTGGGCGGTGGCGCTACCGGAATTTCGGTGGTTAGCCCTGCTTCCTATGGTGCAAATCCTAGCGGCTTCTCAGTCGGTATGATTCACGCCTTCTAAGCATTTGCCGGCATCTGCCGGTGGTGTGCAGGAGATTAGAAACGGGTCACTTCGGTGGCCCGTTTTTTTATTTGCGCTTGACGTAGCGATGTGAATAATCTATCTTTCGGTAATGCAGTATTGCGTATTACTGAGAGCGAAATGCAAACGAGTAAAGTGACGAGCAAATATCAGGCAACCATTCCGGCCGAAATACGCAAGAAGCTCGGCATCCATGGTGGCGATACACTGGCATTCGAGATAATCAACGATGAGGTCAGGTTGCGCCGCGCCACACCGCTGGATATCCAGTATGCGCAGGCGCTGGCTGGCACGTTGAACGAATGGAGCTCGGATAATGACGCTGAGGCCTACCGTGAGCTATGAACGCTTCGACGTGGTCAAAGTGCCTTTCCCTTTCACCGATAAAGCGCAGGCAAAGAAACGCCCTGCACTGATCCTGTCCGCTAACACACCATTTAATGCGCCTGCTGGACATAGCGTGTTGGCGATGATTACCAGCGCGAAAAATTCCGCCTGGCCCCTCGATGTCGGTGTAACCGACCTGAGCGCGGCCGGTTTACCTGCACCGTCAGTGGTGCGAATGAAGTTGTTTACCCTCGATCATCGCCTGGTGTTGGGCAAAATAGGTCGCCTGGGTGCGTCCGATGAAGCAGCTGTGACGCGGGCGCTGGAAAAATTATGTGGGTGAACCAGGTCGGCGAGGCGTGCGATAACCTTGCGTCACGTCAGACAACACTCCAGGCGGCTTCTCGCTGGGTATGATCCACAATTTCTAAGCATTTGCCGGCATCTTCCGGCGGTGTAAGAAGATTAGAAACGGGTCACTTTGGTGGCCCGTTTTTATATTTGGCCGTCATTTTGTGATTACAATGTCTATTATGTACAGCACACGATTTCAACGCGCTATTGTCATTACTCGCCACGCACAAATGCGCATGGATGAGCGTGGAATCAACGAGACCCTATTGCTGGATGTGATTGATTCAGGCGAAACGCGTTATCGGGATGCCACACATCTGTGGGTTTTCAAGGATTTCAGCGAACGATCGGATAATCTGCTGTGCGCTGTTCTGGTGCTGGAAGACAGGCTTGTTGTCAAAACGGTTATGCATCATTTTGAGGTGATTTAGGAGGGCGATAATGCACACAGTGTATTTTGATGAGGACGATATTCTTGTTATACGCCTGTCTGACAAGCCCATCGTGCGCGAGGTATCGCAAGACTGGAATACGCATGTCAGTTATGCGGAAGACGGCACTGCGGTTGAGGTGGTATTGCTGGATGCACGCGCCAACGGCGCTTATCCTTTTGAGATTAAACATGCGAGAGCCGCCTGATTTATGAAGCATTCGCGCTGGAAACCTGTTGGTTTGAAACTCCAGATGGTTTCCCGGTTGAAGGAAGCGTAAAGCGAAGCCGAGGGACAAAAACCGGATAGAAGGCGGCGCCGATCAGGGAGATGGCTGATGCGTTCAGTGTTGATTGGGGTTGGGATGGCATTGTGGCTGGCTGCCTGTGGTCAACAGAAGCCATCACATCCGCCGTTGCCGAAGACGCCGGGCGAGGCGCGGTTATTCGATAGGCAGCGCGATGAGTTGCAGCGGGCAAAAGCGGTGGAGCAAACCCTGCAGCAGCAAAGTCAGGCACAGCGGCAGGCAATCGAGCAGCAGAGCCGGTGAGTGCGCTTTAATCCCAAACGCTTTTCTCCGTGTTCTCTGTGCCCTCCGTGGCTAAATGCCTTTCCCGGTTCAACTCTCAGGCGTAAGGCTTGCAGACGTTTCTGTCTTTGTCTCCAGCAGCAGGCGGCGCAGCACTTCTCCGGCAAGCATCAGGCCGAAAAGTGCCGGCATGTAACTGATGGTGCCGTTGATGGCGCGCGCACGGCCAGGGCCATCCACCGGTTGCGGCGGAAGCGGCGCGCTCGGGGCTTCATCGGAAAATACCGTGAGTACGTCTGTTTTGATGCAGTGACGCTGCAGGCGTTTGCGCATGATGCGCGCCAACGGGCACATTTCGGTCTGGCTGATGTCAGCCAGCCTGACCCTGGACGGATCGAGGCGATTGCCCGCGCCCATGCTGGAGGCCACGCGCAAGCCGCGCTGCAGGCTGCTTTGTACCAGGGCAACCTTGCAATTGAGCGAGTCGATGCAGTCAATCACATAGTCAACGTCGTGCGGCACGTACGCGCTGACGTTTTCGGGCGACAGAAATACCCGATGGATGATCACCTGGCAGGCCGGGTTGATATCCATGATGCGCGCCTGCATCAATTCGGCCTTGGATTGTCCCACCGTGGAAAGCAGCGCGGGTAACTGGCGGTTGATATTGCTGGTGGCGACCACGTCATGATCCACCAGGGTGAGCCTGCCTATGCCCGCGCGTGCCAGCGCGTCCACACAGTAGGATCCGACGCCGCCCAGCCCTGCGACAAAGATGTGTTTGCCGGCAAGCAGTTGCAGGCCGGCGTCGCCCAACAGGATGTGGGTGCGTTCGAATTGCGGCAATGCGGTCATTTACTCACCTGTGTATTGATGGCCGTAGCCGTGTCGTTGCGTTGATATATCCACTTGATGATGAACGGCGGTACCACGGTGGTCAGTGCGATCACAATCAGCAGCGCCGCATAGACTTGCGCGTCCAGAATGCCGTTGGCAAAGCCGATCTGGGCGAAAATCAGGCCCACCTCGCCGCGCGGGATCATGGACAGGCCAATGACCGCCTGCTGCAGGCGCGGCTCCTTGATCAGAAAGCCGGAAACCAGCTTGCCGGCGACGGCAACCACCAGCAGCGCGGCAGACAGACCCCAGACGAAGGCCGACGACCAGTCCACCTGCTTGAGGTTGAGCGAGACGCCGACCATTACGAAGAACAGCGGCGTGAAGGTATGGATCAGCGGCCGCATCTGGCTCTCCAGGCGCTGAGACAACTCCGGGCTGGGAGCGAAAATCCGGTTCAGGTAGGCGGAAAACGGGATGCGTAGCCGTTCGGTCAGGGTGACGCGGAAGTGTTGCCCCATGGCGATGCCGGCTGCGAAGCCACCCATGATCTCGGGGGCGCCGATGGCATGCGCCAGATAGCTGAACAGCATGATCAGGCTCAGCGCCATGGTCAGCAGCAGCCCCGGCGAACTGCTGCGGCGGTCGAAATGGCCAATGATGAACGCCATGAATTTGGCGGCGAATGGCGACAGCAGCATGAACAGGACGATGTAGGCGCCCACCGTGCCGGTCGCCGCCAGCGACATTTCTCCGGAGACGGCAAACTGGTAGAGAAAAGCGAGCAGGATCACGCCAACGATGTCGTCCAGTACCGCAGCGCCAATGACGATTTGCGCTTCGTCGCTGTTGCGGCGCTGCAGGTCGGTCAGCACGCGCACGGTGATGCCGATGCTGGTGGCGGTCAGGGTGCCGCCGATGAACAGGCTGGCCAGCAACGACATGCCAAACATCGCGTGGCTGACCAGGTAACCGAACCCGAACGGAAACACCACGCCGGCGATGGCCACGACGATGGGTTTGGAACCAGCCTTGGCAAGGCGGAACACGTCGGTATCCATGCCCACCTCGAACAGCAGCAGAATGATGCCGATTTCGGCCAGCAGCTTCATGGTGGCGTCCGGGCTGACCAGCCCGAGCAGGGATGGGCCGATGATGAGGCCGGCGGCGAGTTCGCCGATTACCGCCGGAACGCCGATGCGTATCGCCAGCTCGGACAAGAACCGCGCCGCCAGCAGCAGGATGGCCAGCATCAGAAAAAAATTGTGTGCTTCCACGCGAGTGTTTAGCCTCCGGTTAGTGAGTACAGCCAATACTGAAATGGGCGTTTATGTTGATATTGCCGGTGGCGCGTCCAGCGCTGCCAATGCAGGTATGGCGGCGCGTGCATTGACGCTGGTTGCCTGTGCGATGTCATCAAACCCGACGCCGCGCAATTCGGCCAACACGGCGGCGATGGCGGGTAGCTGTTGCGGGCCATTGCGCTGATGCTGGATCCAGGCTGGCGCCATGTCCGGCGCATCTGTTTCCAGCACGATGGCTTCCAGCGGCAACTCGGCTGCCAGGCGACGCAAATTCGAGGCCCGAGTATAAGTCATGGCGCCGCCAAAACCCAGTTTGAAGCCTTGCCGGATGAATGCATCGGCCTGCTGGCGACTGCCGCTGAAGGCGTGGGCGATGCCGCGCTGGATACCGAAGCGGCGCAATTGTTTCAATATCTGGTCGTTGGCGCGGCGGCTGTGGAGCAATACTGGCAGGTCGAAATCGCGGGCGATTTTAAGCTGTTCGGTGAAGTAGTATTCCTGCTTCGTCACATCCGCATTGGGCACGAAAAAATCCAGCCCGATTTCGCCCATCGCCACCGGGCGCTGCCGCTCGATGGCGGCGCGCAACAAGGCGAGGTGTTCAGGAAGGTGTACGTCGCTATATATCGGGTGCAGCCCCAGCGCCGCCACGCAGCCGGGATAACGCTGGCTGACAGCCAGCACCGCGTCGAAGTTGGCGTACTGCACCGCCGGAACAACAATGGTCTGCACGCCTGCCGCGTGGGCCTGCGTCGCCACCGTGTCGCGGTCGGCGTCGAACTCGGCCGCGTCCAGGTGGCAGTGGGTATCGATGATGACCATGGTTACGCCTTCATGTAAACGTACCGCCATCTTGAAGATAACGTGATCGTTACGTCAATCCGCGTCCGATTTTGTGGATTCGTTCCGGGAGGCGATATTGAAGGGTGGCGCTGAACCATCCTTGGCTTGCCCGGGGTAGATGGTCATGTGAGGATAGGGTATCTCGATACGGTGCTGATCGAAGACCTGTTTCAGCCGGCGCAGGAACTCCCGGCGTACGCCCCATTGCTCAAGCGGCAGTACCTTGAAGCGACAGCGGATAACGACTGCAGAATTGTCCCATTTGTCGACTCCGGCCATTTCCATGTCTTCCATGATTTTAGGTCCGATGGCTTCGTCCTTACGCAAATTTGCGCCTACCTGGAGCATCAAATTCATCACTTCGTCGGTGTCTTCCCGGTAAGCCACGCCGACATCAATCACCGAGTAGGCGAACCCCCGGCTCATGTTGGTGACCGTAGTGATGACGCCGTTGGGAATGAAGTGTACGTTCCCGTCGTAATCGCGCATCTTGATATAGCGCAGCGTTACTTCTTCTACCAGCCCGCCCTTGCCACCCGCTTCTACTACATCGCCTTGCCGTACCTGATTTTCCAGCAACAGGAAAATGCCGTTGAAGTAATCCTTGATCAGGTTCTGCGCAGCAAATCCAACCGCGATGCCGAGTACTCCGGCAGTAGCCAGGATCGGCGCGATGGAGACTCCCAGCTCGCTTAAAACCACCATGCCCGCGACCACATAAATGACCACCGAAGAAGTATAGCGGAACACCCGGCTCAGCGTTTCGATGCGCTTGAGCCCTTCAAGATTGTTGTCCGTATGATGTGTCGAGTATATCTGCAACATCCAGATGGCTTTCCTCGATAAACGCAGCAGTATCCAGGCCAGAACAAGGATTAACAGGATATGCAGTGCCGATTGGGACAGGTGCAGCAATTCCTTCAAATCGGCTGTGCCGGGCGAGGTGATCAGCGCTTCTAATGTTTTCATGACATTGCCATAAGATGTGGTCTGAATTTACTGCTCCGTGGCGATCCTGGCCGCCAGGGGGCGGAATTGCAGATGGTAGAACATGTCCAGATAGCGTGCAGTTTCTTCCCGTTCCAGGCCGCTGACAAACTTCCAGAAGCCGTAAATGCGCGACAGGGTCATCATGCGTTCAGCATACAGTTTCCAGGTGTAGCGGGCTTCGATTCGAGCTATGGCGCCGCGCGACAGGCGCTCCCATTCATGCGGATCGGCTGTGCAAAGGTCAAGAAAGTCCACCATCTGCTGTGCGGCGCTGGCGCCGTCGTTGGGGTCGATATGAAAGCCGGACTGATTGTGCTGAATGATTTCCAAGGGGCCGCCGTGGCGGGTGGCGAAGGTGGGCAGCCCGGATGCCATGGCTTCGATGATGGTCAGGCCAAAGGCTTCGAACAGCGCTGGTTGTACGAAAATCCCGCGGCGATCCGCGACATAGCGGTACAGTTCCCCCGCCAGATTCTTGTCCAGGCGCATGCCTAGCCAGCGCATCTGGCCGTCCAGGCCATGTTGATCCATGAGTTCGTGCATGTGCCGGATCTGCGTCTGCTCTTCGTGGTCGGAAGACTGGTTCGGGTCGATGTAGCCGCCGACGACCAGCAGATTGGCGCGGTCACGCAAATCCTGCGAGGCTGCATACCACTCCACCAGGCCGGTCAGGTTTTTGATATGGTCCAGACGCGCCATGGTGAAGATCAGGGGCTTGGTTTTTTCCGCCAGGATTCCGCGCGCCTGAGGGTTGGGCTCATCGCCATAAATCATGGTTTCGAGTTCCGGAATCAGTCCGTTGAGGCGGCGATCGCTAGCGCTGTAAGGGAAGTAGACTTCCGCATCCGCCCCGGGCGAGACGATGTTGAATTTCGGGTCGAACGGGTCGATGCCGTTAATGACGCGATACAAGCCGGGCATGGTGAACGCATGATAGCTTCCATATTGGCCCACCGTATCGTCCGTGCCGGCGATCTCCTGATAGGTGCTCGCAATAATGAAATCCGCCGTATTCATGGCGATCAGATCGGCGGTGTACTGGCAGGAGAAGTGGTACTGGGCATCGTTTTCGCGCCAGTACAGATCGGAATGGAGATATTTGGTTTTTTCCAGGGCATGGGCGATGTTGCACTGCGTCACTCCGAGGCGTTTGCTTAGCAGGGAAGCCACCAGATTGCCGTCGGAATAGTTGCCGACGATCAGGTCCGGGCGGCCGCCCAGTTCCGCCAGGGCTTCCCGTTCCACGTCGCGGGCGTAGTCTTCGAGATAGGGCCAGATTTCGAAGCGTGAAATCCAGTGCCGCACGATCTCGCCATTTTTCTTGTGGAAAGGCACCCGCAGGATCCAGGTGTTGTCGCAGCCGCTGACTTTTTCCATGCGCTGGTTGCATGTGGTTTGTCCGGCGTCGGGAATAAGGCGGGTGACGATCACAATCTTGGGTTCCACTGGCACCCCCTGGCGTGCCATGCGCTCGCGCATTTCCCGCTCCAGAGCGCGCACCTGGTCGAGGATATACACCACCTGACCCCCGGTGTCGGGCAGGCCCAGCACATTGTCCTGGCCGAAGTAGCCGTGGGGGGAAAGAATCAGCAGGCGCGAGATCATGGGGATGCGCGCCAGCAACGTTTCCAGGGCAGTGGGCGAAGGCGCTTCCAGAATGTCGGCAAGCAGGCTCATGGTGTCGGCCACGCGCGCGGCATTGTCGCCCCAGCCGGGCGCGAAGCCCAGCCTGCCCAGCTTTTCGGCCAGATCGGACCACGGCGTGTCTTCGCTCACCTTTTCCAGCTCACCCTGCGCACGCCGCAGCGCCGCACGCAGCCCGTTGGTATCGCGGATACTGCCATTGATCATCAGTTGCTGGCCATCGATGGCGTGGGCGCTGAGAAAATACAGCAGCTTGTCTGCACCTTCCTGCGGCCGGTTGAACATATCGCTGGATAACTGCCGGTTGAGAAAGCTCATACCCTGGCCTATTGAACGAGGCTCCTTGAGTCTGGGGAAGCCGCGGCCAAAAGGGCCGAAGTCGATCTCCAGCATGGGCGGCGCCACCTCGGTCGGATCAATTTGCAGTTCTTTGAATTGCAGAAATTCCGAGGTGCTCACCTGTTCGGCAAGCACTGACTCCCCGTGTATGCGCAGATAGGCCAACTGCCCTTTTCCAGGACGCACGGCAAAATAGGCCCAGGGCGCCTGGAATATGCCCTCCTGCAGGCGATCCACGAATTGGCCCAGGGGCGAAGCTGCAAGGTCGAGCCGGTCGTATTCCCGGGCCAGCGTTGCGAATTCTTCACGCAGGTCGGACTGCAACAGAAACGGGCGATTATGTGAAAAATAGCGTCTAAGCAAAGTGTAGGCGGCATCGCGGTTATGCTGGGCGAAATCATTGAATTCTTCAATCATGCCAGGGCCTCCTTTTCTAATTGCAGGTTTGCTTCGTGGTCGAAGCCATAGTGTTTGAGGCCTTCCATGATGCCGTTGGCGAAATAGCCGCGCGCGAAATAGATCTGCTCCTGACCCTGCAGGATTGCCAGTTCGGGACTATGGTTGCCTACTACCACACCGAGTGTGTCGCCCATCAGCATTTCTTCGTCGTTCCCGGAATCTCCGGCCACCAGAAAACACCTCAGTGGCAGCGCCCACTTGTAGGCCAGATAGCGGATGGCATGCCCTTTGGAGGCGCGTATCGGCAGCACATCGAGGAATGACTCGTGGGAATAAATAAGCCTGGCATGCAGATGGTGTTCATGGAGACGGCGATAGATTTCCTTGAGAGGCGGCATCATGTCGGGATTGATGTTGTAGCTGAGCTTGAATTCGCGCTGATTTCCCTGAGGCTGCAATTCGAGGCCGGGGATATCGGCCAGGACATTGGAGAGGGCGTTGCGACGCCAGAGGTGATGGATATGGTTGGCCCAGCCGGTATCGGGCCCCAGCTTTGGTCCATAATATATTTCACTGCCCACCGAGGTGATTAACACGTTGGGCATGGGAATACGCCACTGTTTGAGCACCTTGACCGCGCTATCCAGCGTGCGTCCGGTGGCAATGCCAAAGCCGACCGATCCGGCATGTTGCCGCAGCCAGGAGACCAGCTCCTTGAGACCTTCCCTATCGCCGATCAAGGTATTGTCGATATCGCATATCAGCATTCTGCGCACCAGGGGCATGGGCGATTTGTCGGCATGCTGGGTAAACGCGAGCTGGCGGCGCAGACGTTTGCGGTCGCGATACAGGAGGTGGCGTACCGCGTGCATATATTTGGTCACGTGTGCGTCCCAACTGTAATGGCGCTTGACGCCGAGCAGGCCATTCCTGGCCCACTGACGCCACTGTGCCTTGTTGGCAAGCGCTTGCTCCAGAGCAACGGCGATGGCGTCGGGATCGAGGGGATTTGCCAACAGCCCGTTGCGGCAATTTGCCACGATGTCGCGGGGGCCGCCGTCCTCGGTGGCGACGAAGGGCAGGCCGCATGCAGCCGCCTCGATCAGGGTCAGACCGAAGGGTTCGGTAAGCGCGGGATTGACGAACACGCCGCAGCGCCGTGCTGCCAGGCGATACAGTTCGGGCACATCATCGGACGCGTGGTGCTTGGGGAGCGCTACCTTGCCCCACAGATCGTAGCGGTCAATATCGAACAGCAGGTCGCCGAGAACTTTCCGCTGCGCATCATCCAGAGTGCGGATATCGTCCCGGTTGCCCGCCACGATCACCAGATTCGCCATTTGCTGCAATTGCGGATGCGTACCGTATGCGGTTAACAGCCCCTGCAGATTCTTGCGCGTATCTGGCCGGCAAATAGTCAGGATCATGGGTTTTTCGGGTTGGGAAAGAAAGCGATCCACCATGTCCAGGATGCCTGGCTCGATTTTTCTGCGCCCGGGGGGTGAGAAACGCGACGTATCGGTGCCCGGCGGGATGACGACGCAGCGGCGCGGATCGTGGTTCCGGTACATGCCGTATTGATCATCGATTTCCTGACGCGTGCTGGTGACCACCAGCGAAGCATGCGCCAGGACCTCTTCTTCCACGGCAATGCGCCGCGCCAGATTGAACTGGCGCTCGATGGCCTGCTCTTTGCGTCCGCTCGCCAGCAACTGCGCGCGTTTCGGGCGGCCGAGCGAATGCCCGGTGTGAATCTGGGGAATACCCAGCAGCAGGGACAGCTGTTGCCCTACGTAGCCCGCGTCGGCATAGTGGGTGTGAATCAGGTCCGGCAGGCGGCCTTGCTGGCGCAGGAGATGCAGGCAGCGGTCGACCATCTGGTCAAGATGCGGCCACAGCAGCTCCTTGCGCAGATAGCGCCGGGGGCCGAAAGGCAGGCGCAGGATGCGCGCTCCAGACCCCATGTCTTCCTCGGTTTGTGCATAGTCCGGCGATACTGCCGGGTCTTCGACCAGACGGGTCAGCAAATCTACTTTTTCGACTTCACGATGGCGGCTCAAGGCACGCGCCAGTTCGACTACGTAGGTGATTTGTCCGCCTGTATCAGCGTCGCGTCCCAATTCCATATCTTTGCCGCGAATCAGGCCGTGCACGCTGATCATCAGGATGTACAGTGGTGATTCGCTCTTGATGGTATTGTTGGTCATTTGTTCCACTCCTGCAGAAACGGAGCATAAAAGCCCTGGTCGGTCGGGATTGCACCGCGTATCCGGCACAGTGCAGCGGCAAAAGCATTGGCGCGTGACAGGCTGAGGGCGACCGGCCAGCCCAGCAGGCTGCCGACAATAAACACGGCGGCGAAGCCATCCCCGGCGCCTACCGTGTCGATTGCCTGGATGGGCTTTTCTTCACAGTCGATGCGCACCTCTGTACCGTCGGCATTAAGGTGCCAGGCACCTTTCGCCCCACAAGTGACCAGCACACGCTGTAGAGAGAATTGATGGATCAGAGTGTTTGCATGTTCCAGCGGGCTTTTGCCAGGCAGGCGCAACTGAGCTGCCACCACCCCCAGTTCATCCTCATTCATTTTCACGATGTCTGCGCGTTGCAGAGCGCGTCTTACCGTTGACATGTCGTACCAGGGGGCGCGCAAGTTGATATCCAGCATGCGCGGCGCGTCAATGTTTTGTAGCAAGGCATTCAGCGCGCGCCGAGAGGCATTGTGGCGTTGGGCCAAGGTTCCGAAATAGACCAGTTCCGGCTGCATGGACAGGGCGATCATGCGTGTCACCCCGGCATGAATGAAGTCGTAGGCTTGATTGGGAAGAATCTCAAAGCTGTGCCTGTTTTGTTCCAGGTGCACGACTACCTGGCCGGTTGGGTGCGCGGGGTCGCACTGCACCCCCAGCGTGTCCATATCAAAACGGGTCATTGCAGCGAGCAGTTCTTCCCGCATTGCATCGTTGCCGGTGCGGGTGATCAATACCGGATACAAACCAAATGCCCGCAGATGGCGAGCAACATTGAACGGGGCGCCGCCCAGCACCGTGCGGTCCGGAAATACGTCTGCCAGAACCTCGCCGAACAGCGCCACGGTCCTTGCCTGTATCGACGGCATTGATGGCAAATTCGGGAGTGCTTTTTTTGTAGTGGTCATCCAGAGTCAGGAGGCCGCTGAGCCGGGTGTGCGTGTATGCATCACTCCTCGGCCAGCGGTTCCATCCCAGCGTTTTTATCCTTGATGTCGAGTACCCCTACCAGGTTCGTGAGATTGTTGCCCAGCCCCTCCAGTATTTCGTCGGGTAAGGAGTTGAGTGCTTCCATTAGCACGCCTTGTGCTGGCCGCGGCGCCCGATTCACAACCTCAAGGCCGGCGGGAGTGAGATAAAGTCGCACCACGCGCTGATCCGGCCCGCCACGCTCGCGGCGCAGCAAGCCTCTTTTTTCGAGTTTGTCGACCAGGTTGCTGGCTGTGGACTGGTGAATGGTCAAGGCTTTGGACAGATCGCCCACCCTCAAGCCGGGCGAAACCAGTAATTCCCACATAGCCCAAAGTTGTGCACCACTGACTTGGCATTGTTTCTCGACCCAAGCCGAATGTTTCTGGACCGAGCCGAATATCACCCGGAAAAGCATCAGAACGTCTTTTACCTGTGCCGTTCTGGGTTTCCTGGCAGGAATGGATACACCCTGGTTGGAGGGTTCGTCTTGATGAGATTCAATATTTTTCATTTGTGCAAATTATATTCGCACAAAACTATACGGGCAAATTTAGTTGCCTTCGGTGCCGCCGGCCCATCTATGCAGAACCAACCGGCGGGTGTCGAGGCTGGTCTTTGCGTGCATTCTGGTACAGCCAGCCTTGTCGTACCGCCCATTTTTCCAGCTCCACCCCCCAGAACACGGTGGTGGAGAGGGCGAGGCAGAGGACGAGTTCGGCGGCGCTGAGCGGCTGGGTCTTGAATACGCCGTTGAGTACGGGGACGTAGAGGGTGGCCATTTGCAGCAGGAAGGTTAATGCCACAGCGGCGAGCAGCAGACGGTTCGACAGCAGGCCGATGGAAAACAGTGATGCCCGCTCCGCGCGGATGGCGAGCACGTGGCCGAGTTGCGACAGGGTGAGCACGGTGAACACCATGCTCTGCCAGTGGGCCGAGCCGGTGTGATAGGCCCAGGCCTGGGTCAGCAGTGATACTGCGCCTATCAGCAGGCCTACCCACAGGATATGCTGCCACATGCCGTGGGCGAAAATGCTCTCGGCGGGAGGGCGCGGCGGGTGTTGCATCACGCCATGCTCTGCGGGTTCCTTGGCCAGGGCGAGACCAGGCAGGCCGTCGGTGACCAGGTTGATCCATAAAATATGAATGGGCAGCAGCGGAATCGGCAGGCCCAGGAAAGGCGCGAGGAAGATCACCCAGATCTCGCCGGAATTGCCGGTCATGGCGTATTTGATGAACTTGCGGATATTGTCGAAGATGCGCCGCCCTTCCCGGACCGCGTGGACGATGGTGGCGAAATTATCGTCCAGCAGCACCATATGCGCCGCCTCACGCGCCACGTCGGTGCCGCCACGGCCCATGGCCACGCCGATGTCGGCGCGCCGCAGCGCCGGCGCGTCGTTCACCCCGTCTCCGGTCATGGCGACAAACTCGCCGTGGGCCTGCAAGGCTTTCACGATGCGGATTTTCTGCGCCGGATCGACCCGGGCATAGACCCGCACCTCCTGCACTTTTTGCGCGAACGCGGCGTCGGAAAGCGCGGCGAGCTCAACGCCGGTCATGACTACTGCGTCGTCTTCGATGATCGCCAGACGCTTGGCGATGGCGCGAGCGGTGGCGGGGTGGTCGCCGGTGATCATCACCGGTGTGATGCCCGCCGATTTGCACTCCGCCACCGCCTGTTTCGCTTCGCGCCGGGGCGGGTCCATCAGCCCAACGAAACCGAGAAAAACCAGTTCCTGCTCCACGCTTTCAAGCGTTTCCGGCAACGCGTCGAAGCCGCGGCAGGCCACGGCCAGCACGCGCAGTCCTTCCGCCGCCATGGCGTCGGCGATGGCTAATAGCGTTGCCGGTTCCAGCGGCGCTTCACCGGTGCCGGTCGATTGCTTGGTACAGCGCGCCAGCAGCGCCTCCGGCGCGCCCTTGCAGTAAGCAGTCACGCCGTTGCCGTCACGATGCAGCGTAGTCATCAGCTTGCGCTCGGAGTCGAAGGGCAGCTCGGCCACGCGCGGCTGCTGCCGCTCCAGTTCGGGCTTGTTCGCACCAGCGCGCTCGGCCGCTTCCAGCAGCGCCACTTCGGTGGGATCGCCGCTGGGGTGGCCGGCTTTGGTGATGCTTGCGTCGTTGCACAGGGCCAGCGCATGGTAGAGACTGATCCAGGGTTCTGTTGGTTCGCCGGTCGGCGGTTGATGCGCCGCGTCGGCATAAAACGCTTCGGCGTGCATGCGGTTCTGGGTGAGGGTGCCGGTCTTGTCGGAGCAGATGACGGTGATGGAGCCCAGGGTTTCCACCGCCGGCAGGCGCCGGATTAATGCGTGCTGTTTCACCATGCGGTAGGCGCCAAGGGCGAGCGAAATGGTCACCACCGCCGGCAGGGCTTCGGGAATGGCGGCCACCGCAAGACTCACGGCGGTCAGGAACATCAGTACCGTTGCTTCGCCACGCAGGATGCCGGCGACGAAAATGATCGCGCAGATAGCGAGCACCGCCACGGCAAGTCGGCTGCCGAAGCGCGCCAGGCGTTTTTGCAGCGGGGTTTTTACTTCCTCCTCCCCTGCCAGCAGCGTGGCGATTTTCCCCAGTTCGGTGGCCAATCCGGTGGCCACCACCACGCCCGCGCCGCGCCCGTAAGTCACCACCGTGCCCTTGTAGGCCATGTTGTGCCGGTCGGGGAAGGGCAGCTCGCGCCCAGGCAACGGCTCGGCGGTTTTCTCCACGGCGTGGGATTCGCCGGTGAGCGCTGCCTCCATCATCTTGAGGCGCGCCGCCTCCAGCAGGCGCAGGTCCGCCGGTACCAGGTTGCCCGCCTCCAGCAGCACGAGGTCGCCCGGTACCAGTGTTTCGGTGGGAATTTCCAGCACCTGTCCGTCACGCCGTACCCGGGTTGTCGCCGCAGCCAGTTTTTTCAATGCTGCCATGGCTTTTTCCGCCCGGTATTCCTGGATGAAGCCGATGACCGCATTGAGCAGGATGATGACCGCGATGGCGATGGTGTCCTCGGGATCGCCGATCGCGCCGGTAACCACGGCGGCGGCGAGCAGCACCAGGATCATGAAGTCCGCGAACTGGTCGAGGAAAATGCGCCACACCGGGCGCCTTTTGGCTTCGGGCAGCGCGTTCGGGCCGTGGCTTTGCAGACGGGCGCGCGCTTCGGCAGCGGCAAGGCCGCGCACACTATCGGCATCCAGCGCACGCGCTGCTTGCTCGACGGAAAGGGTGTGCCAGAGGGGGGCGGGTTGGACGCTATTCGCCATGGATAAATATTACATAGGAATTGAGCAGATAGACGCTGAACAGGAACAGGCTGACCCAGCCCACGCTCTTGAACAGGCGGCCGGCGGGGCGATAGAGCAGGCCGACAATGGCGGTGCCGGTCATGATCATTGCCGACATCGCCGTGACCACGTGCAAGGGCGAGACGTGGGAGAGTATTGGGCCGTCCAGGAAAAAAACATCGTCGACTGCGACGATCAGGATGTCGAACAGGTTGCTGCCGAGCAGGTTGGCTACCGCCATGTCCAGCGCGCCGATGCGCACCGCGCTGATGGTCACGGCCAGCTCCGGCACCGAGGTGGCGGCGGCCACCAGCAGGGTGCCGACGAAAGACCGGTGCCAGCCCATTGCCACTGCGATTTCATTGCCCAGTAGTGGCAGCCACAGGCCCATCGCCACCACTACCACCGCCGCAGCGGCGTAGCGCAGCAGTGCCTGGCGCAGACTGATGTGCGGGTAGCGTTCGGCACGCTCTTCCACGTATTCGGCCATTTGCCTTTGTTCGTAGCGGTATACGGTGCGCATCGCCAACAGGTAAATCAGCACGATGACCGGGGAATACAGGCCCACATGCCCGATGGATGGCGTCTTGTCGCCCAGCAACAGGCTGAAACCGACGAAACCGATCAGGATCACCCCGAACCCGGCGGCCAAGATGTGGCCCTGGCTGGCGCGGGTATAAACCGATTCGCCGCGATACAGGAAATCCACGACCACCAGAATGGCCAGGTTGAACACGCAGCTGCCGAGTACATCGCCAATGGCGATGTTGGGCGCGTGCGCTACGGTGACCGCGCTGATGCCGGTGGCCAGTTCCGGCAATGAGGTCACGCCAGCAAGCATTACCAGTCCCACCCAGGTGCCGCCCACCCCGGTCTTGTCGGCGATGATGTCACCGTAGCGCGACAGCTTGGTACCGGCAAAGCCGATCAGCGCCATGCACAGAATGAATTGCAGCCAGATCATGCAGGCGCTTCCAGCGCGAGCAACTGTTGCAGCAATTTGCGTACGGGCGTGGGGATTGCGGCGCTGAGCGCAGCGCGCGGCACCAGCCATAATTGTTCGGTTTGCTCGGCACGGGGGAGCAGGTGGGTTACGTCGAGCAACTGCGGCGCGATGCACAGGCGGAAATGGGTGAAGGTGTGCCGGAGTTCCGGCAAGCTGCCTGCGGCGGTCGTTTCCATGCCGAAGCGGGTACGGCAATGCGTCGCGACATCGGTATCCATGCTGGCTTCCGGAAGGCTCCACAGTCCCCCCCAGATGCCGCTGGGTGGCCGCTTTTCCAACAGGATCTCGCCGGCGTGGCGCAGGATGAGCATGCGGGTGGCCTTTTGCGCAACGCTTTTCTTTGGACGCGGCGTGGGCAGAAACGCCACCCGATCCGAGGCCAGCGCCATGCAGCTGGTACTGACCGGGCAGTTACCGCAGCTGGCGCGGGAGCGCGTGCACACGGTGGCACCCAGGTCCATCAGCGCCTGGGTATAGGTGGCCACGTCACGGGCGGGAAGCAGCGATTCGGCCAGCACCCACAATGCGGTTTCCACCTTGTTTTCGCCGGGATGGCCTGCCACGCCGAAATGGCGTGCAAGCACGCGCTTCACGTTGCCGTCGAGGATGGCAGTGCGCGCACCGAAAACAAAGGCGGCGATGGCGCAGGCGGTGGAGCGCCCGATTCCCGGCAAGGCGACGATATCCTCGACGCATTCGGGAAATGCGCCATCATGCCGTTCCATCACCAGCCGCGCCGCCGCATGCAGGTTGCGTCCGCGCGAGTAGTAGCCGAGCCCGCTCCACAGTGCCAGCACCTCGTCCTGGGGGGCGGCGGCGAGGCGTGCAATATCCGGGAAGCGCTCCAGAAAACGCAGGTAATAAGGGATCACCGTGCCGACCTGGGTCTGCTGCAACATGATTTCGGAGAGCCAGATGCGATAGGGATCGCGGGTGCCCTGCCAGGGTAAATTGTGGCGGCCGTGGGTCTTTTGCCAGCGGATCAGGTGCTGTGCGAAGTCGGACATGGGGCGAGGAAGGTCTAGGCGAATGGGTTCGACCCAGTGTAGCCGGCACTGACGGGTGCTTCAAGCTGCTATTGAGCAGTATTCAGGCAGCGACGTTTTGCAGGTTGAGGATGAGTTTCTCGACTGCGCGTTCTGTCAGCGGGGAGGCTTCGACGATGCGCGCTGCGTTGTCGCGCAGCCGTGCAGCCAGGCGCGGCAAGGCAATGGTGAGGGCATCCATCCCCTCGTTATTGGTAAACAGGTAAATGCCGCGCATCGAGCTTACCCAGGACAGTCGCGCCAGACGCAGGCTGGCGTCGTCGTTGTGAAATTCCAGCCAGTCGCCTTTTTTCAGACTGCGCGCCAGATCGGTGTATTCGTCTTCGATCAGGTCGTCGTCGGCTGCACCGAGTTCAAAGCGCTCGGCGGCAACGACAGGGAGAGGTTTGCTTGTTTCGATGGCTGCAGTAATCGCTGCACTGGGGCTATCTGTCAGAGCAGGTGCGTGCAGGTCACCTGATTGCAATTCCTGCTGTAGCTGCAGCCCCGCCTTTACCGCTGCGGCGTGGCACGTCACCAGCCGCGAGAACACGGCTTCACGCTCTTTGGGGTCAATCTGGATGCTATTCATGCCTTCACGCAGGTGCTTGAGCAGGTCCGGCAACATGACGACCAGCGATAGACGATCTTCGGTGTTGTGTTTTGGTTTAACGCTCCACACCAGGTCGTGCATGGTTTGCAGGCTGGTTTTCCAGGCTAGGCTCTGTTCTCCCTGTTGCGCAAAGGCATGACTCAGTACCTGCTGCCAGGGGCCATCCAGAAACTCGCGTATCGTATCGGGGAGCTGCAAGCCCTCCGACACGCGCCGGATCTCGTCGGCAACAATAACCTTGGCAATTTCGGCGCGTTCCGCCGCTTCGATGTTTTGCGCGGATTCCTCTATGGCCGATTCCGCCTGTGACTGGTGTGTAGCCAGGAATTCCAGCAAGTCGTCGAGCAGGGTCGAAAAAATGCCGACGTCTTCGGAGAAATCCGCCAGGATGGTTTGCACGATGCCGTCGAGTTTATTGAATAGCCGGGTATTGTATTCCCCGCCCTCGCTCCAGCCGATGGCGGCAGCGGCAATCTCGTCCAGCAGGCGTCGTGCCGGGTGCGATTTTTTGGAGAAAAACTGCTTGTCCAGCATCGCCACCTTCAACACCGGGATCTGCAGTCGGCCTATCAGCGCCTTGAGCTTGTCCGGTATGGTGCGGTCATCGAAGATGTAGTCAAACAGCATGGCCACGATGTCGATGGTGAATGCGTCCACATGGCTGTCGGCACTGACCAGACCCGCCGCGCGGATATCGCGCAATATGTTTACCGAACCGGATTGCAACAATCCGGTATCGAATCCGGATATGGAGCCGGGCGATGCACCCACCACCCCATGCTGCAGGTGGGTGAGCGCATTGATGGTGTTTATCGCGGATGCCTGCGTAGCGGCGGAGATGATGCTGCCTGCGGATAGCGAGATGCCGCCCGTCGCAGGCGTTGCGGCGTTACCCACCAGTTGTTGCAGCAGCGTAAAAATATCCTGCTGGCCGGCTGCCTCCCCGGCGAGTGTCGTGCCCGCGCTGCTGGCTGGACGGCGTGGGTGATCCCTGTGTTCGGCGAGGCCGACACGAATCGATGGCAGAATTTCCTTGCTGACCAGAAATTGATTCAGCTGCTGATATATTTTGGGCAGATCGCGCGCTATTTTCTGGTCGAACTGCTGCAGCAGTACCAGCCTGACCTTGGGCCCGGCTTCGATGTGGTCACACGCGGCGAGAAAAGCCTGGCAAATGGCCTTGGCGCCAAGCGGGTTGCGTTCATCCTTGGCTTGCGGATCGCGCAGCAGGGCAGCGATGCGCTGATCCAGCGCTGCTAGTTCCTCCACAGAATCAAAGCGCAGGCGCGATGCGGCCTTGTTGAGGGCAAGCAGTTGCTCGAAGTCCTCTTCGTCCACCAGCGCCAGTTCCATGCTCAGTCCACCCGGTCTGGCATCGGTGCTGCCCTGCTCGCTGTTCCTGATCTGGCGCTCGAAGGTTTCGATGAAATGCTTGCGCAGTGCAAGGGTGAGCGCATCGCCGCGGTTATGCACAATACCTTGCGCGGCATAGTAGAGGTTGCGGGTTTCCAGCGTGGGGGACTGGTCTGCATTGGCCAGCAGGTTATCTTCCACCTGCGCACTTTTTCCCTGCCAGGCGTGGCATATGGCCTCAATCGCCTGATCGCGACACGCGTGCAGCAGGGCGAGCGCCTCCGCGGCGGTTAGCGTCTTGCGCGACCTGTCGAACTGGTTGAGATTCACCACATTGCGTTGCAGTGTGTCCGTCATGACGTATGTCCTTCAGGCGAGTGGCAGGCGCAAATGACCCGTATCGCCCAGATAGTAGACGATGCGATGCTGAATGGCGGGAGCGATAACCCCGCATTTGGCAACCCCGCTGTCATAGTGCCTGAGCCCCTTAGACCGGAAATTTTGCGTCTCCGCCTTTCAGCGGATTTGCCTTGGCAAATGTATGGTTCGCCGTGAGGCGGAATGCATCTGTAACGGGTATGCAGGAATTCATACCCTTCAGTATCGAGTTACGGCAGCAATTCTGGGAACTTTAGGGCGGGATCTGGAGCGGGCGATGGGAATCGAACCCACGGCTCTAGCTTGGGAAGCTAGGGTATTACCATTATACGACGCCCGCTATGGTAAAATTGCAAACGCATCATACTTGAATTGTAAGGGTATTTGAAGTTGATCGAACTCACCATTAACGGCGCGGCCAAACAATTTCCCCAGCCACTCAGCGTCACTCAGCTGATTTCTGAACTGGAACTGGCTGGCAAGCGCGTCGCCATCGAGCGCAACGGCGAGATCGTGCCGCGCAGCCAGTTCGATGCTGTTGCGCTGGCATCCGGCGATCGGCTGGAAATCGTGGTCGCTGTCGGCGGCGGCTAATCCGCACACCTTTGCGCCACACTTGCGTGAGGCGCATCCTGAACCCTATTTTCGAGAACCGTATGGACAACTTAAACATCGCAGGTCGCGATTATGCTTCCCGTTTGCTGGTCGGCACCGGCAAATACAAGGATTTCAACGAGACGCGTCTGGCTGTTGAAGCCAGTGGTGCCGAGATCGTTACCGTTGCCATTCGCCGCACCAACCTCGGTCAGGACGCCAGCCAGCCCAGTCTGCTGGACGCGCTGCCGCCGTCGAAATATACCTACCTGCCCAACACCGCCGGCTGTTACACGGCCGATGAGGCAGTGCGCACGCTGCGCCTGGCGCGCGAGCTGCTGGACGGCCATGATCTGGTCAAGCTGGAAGTGCTGGGCGACCCGAAATCGCTTTACCCCAACGTGGTGGAGACCATCAAGGCTGCCGAAATCCTCATCAAGGAAGGCTTCAAGGTCATGGTGTATACCTCCGACGATCCCATCATCGCCAAACAGCTGGAACAGATGGGTTGCGTGGCGGTGATGCCGCTGGCATCCCTGATCGGCTCGGGCATGGGCATCCTCAATCCATGGAACCTGCAAATCATCATCAACGAAGCCAGGGTGCCGGTGATCGTGGATGCGGGTGTGGGCACCGCGTCGGATGCGGCCATTGCGATGGAGCTGGGCTGCGCCGGGGTGCTGATGAACACCGCCATTGCCGGGGCGCAAAATCCGGTGCTGATGGCCTCGGCGATGAACAAGGCGGTGCAGGCCGGACGCGAGGCGTTTCTGGCCGGGCGCATGCCGAAGAAAATCTACACCGCCAGCCCGTCCTCGCCTACCAGCGGCGTGATCGGTTCCTGAACCATGGCCGAAACCAGCCCGGTCGGGCGTCCCATCCGCAGCTTTGTGCTGCGCCAGGGACGCATGTCGGTTGCCCAGCAGCGTGCGCATGACAGCCTGAAAGCGGTGTACGGCATTCCTTATGCCGTTCAGCCGCTGGACCTCGCGGCCGTGTTTGGACGCGACGCACCGAAAATTCTGGAAATCGGCTTCGGCATGGGCGATGCCACGGCAACCATTGCCGGCGCCCATCCTGAAAACGACTACCTCGGCATCGAAGTGCACAGCCCCGGCGTGGGCAGCCTGCTGAATCAAATACAGGAGCGCGCCCTCGCCAACCTGCGCATCATCCAGCACGACGCCGTGGAAGTGCTACGCGACATGATCCCCGATGGCAGCCTGGCCGGTGTGCATATTTTCTTTCCCGACCCCTGGCACAAAAAACGTCACAACAAACGCCGCCTGATCAAGCCGGATTTCGTCGCGCTGATTGCCCGCAAGCTCGCCCCAGGCGGTTACTTGCATTGCGCCACCGACTGGGAAGACTACGCCATCCAGATATTGGAAGTGCTGTCAGGTGAGCCAGCGCTCACCAACACGGCTGATGGCTACGCCCCGCGCCCGGACTACCGCCCGCTGACCAAGTTCGAACAGCGCGGGATGCGGCTGGGGCATGGGGTATGGGATGTCATATTTCATAAAGCCGAATAATATTTCCCCAAGAATTTTTCCGGCGCACAGCGACCGCATGGCGCAGCGATCTGCCGAATAATTTGGTCCGATCCATGCCAACGAACAGACAAATTGCCATCATCGGCGGTGGCCCCGCCGGGCTGATGGCGGCGGAAACCCTGGCCGGGCGAGGAGTGCGCGTGGATGTGTACGACGCCATGCCCTCGGTGGGGCGCAAGTTCCTGCTGGCGGGCAGGGGCGGGCTGAACCTCACCCATACCGAACCGCAGGCTGAATTCCTGAGCCGCTACGGCAGCCGCAGTCAAGCCGTTGCGCCGTGGCTGCAAGGATTCGATGCGCAAGCTTTGCGCGATTGGGTGCATGGCTTGGGGCATGACACCTTCGTCGGTACATCGGGGCGCGTATTCCCCACCGACAAGAAAGCCGCGCCGCTGCTGCGCGCCTGGCTGCACCGCCTGCGTGAATCCGGCGTTGTGTTTCATGTGCGGCACCGCTGGCTGGGCTGGGCGGAGAACAACGCACTACGCTTTGCCACCCCGGACGGCGAACGCCGGATCCGTGCCGATGCCGTGGTGCTGGCGTTGGGCGGCGGCAGCTGGGCGCAACTGGGTTCGGACGGCGCCTGGGTGCCGATACTGCAGGCGCAGGGCGTGCCGGTCGCCGCGCTGCAACCTGCCAACTGCGGCTTTGACGTAGGCTGGAGCGAGCACTTGCGCACCCGCTTTGCCGGCCAGCCGATCAAGTCCGTAGTGCTGAATTTCACCGATGCCACAGGCGCGTCATTCCGCAAACAGGGCGAGTTGATGCTGACCGCCACAGGCCTGGAGGGCGGGCTGATCTACGCCGCTTCCGCGCGGCTGCGCGACGCCATTGCCGCAACCGGGTCAGCTGCGATCCACCTCGACCTTGCCCCCGGCTGGGAAGTGGCGCGCCTCACCCAAGAAATCGCCCACCCGCGCGGCTCGCGTTCGCTGTCCAGCCACCTGCACAGCCGTGTCAATATTCATGGCGTCAAAATGGCGCTGCTGCGCGAAATCGGCAGCCCCGAAGATTTCGCCGAGCCTGCGCGCCTGGCCACCCTCATCAAGGCCCTGCCGATACGCCTGACCGCCCCGCGTCCACTCGACGAGGCAATCAGCAGCGCAGGCGGCGTGATGTTCGAGGCGCTGGATGCGCGCCTGATGCTGCGCACGCTGCCCGGCGTATTCTGTGCGGGTGAGATGCTCGACTGGGAAGCGCCTACCGGCGGCTATCTACTGACCGCGTGTTTTGCCAGCGGGCGTGCGGCGGGACTGGGAGTGCTGGACTGGTTGGGCGTTACCTGAAAAATTCATTTGCCACAGAGATCACAGAGTTTCCAGTGCTCAAGCAGATGGGGTGATTTTCTCTGTGTGCTCTGTGATCTCTGTGGCTAAGGCCGCTCAAACCTTACTTACCCCCAATTTGTCCCATCCCTCAAGCCCCAGCGCATTGAGCGTTTCCATGTTTTTTTCAAAAATCTGTTCGGCTTCCGGGAAGGCTGCCACGGCGCGCTCCACGCTGGCCTCGCGCAACAGGTGCAGCAGCGGATAGGGCGAGCGGTTGGTGTAGTTCTCGATGTCGTCGGGGGCCGTGTCGGCGAACTGGTATTGGGGATGGAAGCTGGCTACCTGGAACGCGTCGCCAAACTCCGGTTCGGCCGCGGCGGCATCGGCGATGTCGAGAAAATCGTTGTAGTCGAGGAAGTCGCCCAGCACGTGCGGGTGGATCAGCAGTGTGGTATCGGTTTGCTCGGGGTCGGCATCCTGCAGCGTACGCAATTCAGCCAGCAAGTCTTCGAGCAGCGCCTCGGGCGTGGTGGCCGGGCTGACCACATAACGGATTTGCTGTTTGACGTGGACCGCCTTGGCGAAGGGGCAGAGGTTGAGGCCGATGACGGCTTTTTCGAGCCAGATTCGGGTCGCGGCGATGATTTCGGTATCGGTGGGCATTGGGATACTCCTTGGTGCTGAAAACGGATTTTTGCCACAGAGATCACACAGGACTCAGAGAAAAGCATCCGGTGTTTGCTCCGTGCTTTCTGTGATCTTCGTGGCGCATGCAGTTGGAAATCATCCCGCCCACAGCGGCGGTTCGTCCATCAGCGCGATCTGCTCGCGCAGTTCCAGAATGCGGTCCTGCCAGTAACGCTGGGTATTGAACCACGGAAATGCGGCCGGGAAAGCCGGGTCGTCCCAGCGCCGGGCAATCCAGGCGGCGTAGTGGATCAGCCTCAAGGTACGCAGGGCTTCGATCAGGTGCAGTTCGCGCGGGTCGAAATCATGGAAATCCTCGTAGCCGGCCAGCAGGTCGGCGAGCTGCCGCGCCATCTCGTTGCGCTCGCCGGAGAGCAGCATCCACAGGTCCTGCACCGCGGGCCCCATGCGGCTGTCGTCGAAATCCACGAAATGCGGACCGGCGTCGGTCCACAGCACGTTGCCGATGTGACAGTCGCCGTGCAGGCGCAGACTGGCAACCGTACCGGCGCGGTCGAAACAGTGGCGCACGCCGTCCAGCGCCTGCGCCACCACGCCGCGATAGACTTCAACGAGTTCAAGCGGGATGAAGTCGTGGCTTAACAGGTAGGCGCTGGGCTCCTCGCCAAAGCTGGCGATGTCGAGCGTGGGCCGGTGCTGATAGGGGACAATGGCGCCGACCGCGTGGATGCGGCCGATGAAGCGCCCCAGCCACTCCAGTGTGGCGGGATTGTCCAGCTCCGGGGCGCGTCCGCCGTGTTTGGGGAAAACGCTGAAACGGAAGTCGGCGTAAGTGTGCAGCGTCCGGTTGTGTATTGCCAGTGCCGGCACCACCGGAATCTCGCGGCTGGCGAGATCGCTCACAAAGGCGTGTTCTTCCAGTATGGCGGCGTCGGTCCAGCGCTGCGGGCGGTAGAATTTGGCGACGATAGGCGCGCCTTCCTCCATGCCGACCTGATAGACACGGTTTTCGTAACTGTTGAGCGCAAGCAGGCGGCCATCGCTGCGCGCACCGAGGCTATCCACCGCGTCGAGCACGGCATCGGGGGTGAGGGCGGAAAAAGGATGGGTGTGCATGACGGCATTGTACGGGAGGCAGGCCCCGCATGCGTCGTGCCAGAGGTTTTTTCCACCTCGTCCATGCTCGGAATAATGCTGCCAAGGCACTAAGTGCATGCAGCGGGGGAGACGCGGGTCAGCCAATAACTACGGGAATGATCCTAACGGCAATTAGCCACAGAGAACACTGAGGAAACGCAATGCTTCGGTGGCTTTTCCAGACCCAGGCGTCAGGAGAAAAACAATTCTCCTCAAAATCCGCGCCTACTCTGTGACCTCTGTGTTCTCTGCGGCGCCAACTGTTTTTTCCAGGATGATTCGTTATACTGGGTGGCCGGTTATGCCCGGCTTTACTTTTTTCTAATTGAATCGGAGGCAATATGAATAAAGTCATGACTGCTCTACTGATAGCCGCTGCCCTGGCGGTGACCCCATTGGCCGCATCTGCCAGAACTGCCCAGCAGGAAAAAATGGTCACTTGCAACAAGGAAGCCAAAACCAAGGCGCTGAAAGGGGAAGAGCGTAAAAAATTCATGAAGGAATGCCTCTCCGCCAAGGGCGCGCCTGCCGCTGAGTCTGCACCAGCGAAAGCCGAGCCTGCCGCTGCTGCAGCCAAGCCCCAGAATGCCATGACCGCCTGTAATAAAGCCGCCGAGGGCAAGAAGGGTGCCGAACGCAAGAAATTCATGAGCGAATGCCTGAAAGCCAAAGGGCCGGAAAACATGAAGTAACACGCTGCTTCCGGGCAGAAAAAACCCCGCTTAGGCGGGGTTTTTTATTGGCTGCCTGACGCGTGGTGATCGTTAGAGTGAGTTGCGCGATTCAAGCTTCGCACCGCCCCACGGTAGTGGCCACCCCGTCCTGATCCACGCTCTCCATCCGCACGCCGTAGCCCCACAGGCGGGCAATGTGGCGCAGCATTTCCGGGGTGGACTCGCCGAGCGGGCGGCGATCGTGCATGTAGTGGCGCAGGGTGAGGGTGCGGTCGCCATAGACGTCTACGTTGTAGACCTGGATGTTGGGTTCGCGGTTGCCGAGGTTGTATTGTTCGGCCAGGTGCTGGCGCACCGCGCGGTAGCCAGCGTCGTCGTGGATGGCGCTGATTTCGAGTTTGTCTTCGCTGTCGTCGTCGCGCACGGCGAACAGCTTGAAGTCGCGGATGAGTTTGGGCGACAGGTACTGGGCGATGAAGCTTTCGTCCTTGAAGTTGCGCATGGCGAAATCAAGCGACTGTTTCCAGTCGCTACCGGCCAGTTCCGGGAACCAGTGGCGATCTTCGTCAGTAGGGCGTTCGCACATGCGGCGGATGTCCTGGAACATCGAAAACCCCAGCGCGTAGGGGTTGATGCCGCTATAGGCGCGGCTGTGAAACGGCGGCTGGTAGACCACATTGGTGTGGCTTTGCAGGAATTCCAGCATGAAGCCGTCGGTGAGTTTTCCCGCGTCGTACAGGTGATTTAACAGGGTGTAGTGCCAGAACGTGGCCCAGCCTTCGTTCATCACCTGGGTCTGGCGTTGCGGATAGAAATACTGGGCGATTTTCCTGACTATCCTGACGATTTCGCGCTGCCAGGGTTCGAGGCGCGGGGCGTTTTTTTCGATGAAGTACAGCAGGTTTTCCTGTGGCTCGGCGGGAAAGCGGCTGCTCTGGCGTCGTTCATCGGCGGCCTGACGGGTTGGCAGGGTGCGCCACAGGTCGTTGACCTGGGACTGCAGGTAGGTTTCGCGCTCGATCTGGCGCGCCTGTTCCTTGGCCATGGAGAGCCGGGCCGGGCGCTTGTAACGGTCTACACCGTAGTTCATCAGGGCGTGGCAGGAGTCGAGCATGCTTTCGACGGCTTCTTCGCCGTGACGCTGCTCGCATTCGGCGATGAAATTGCGCGCGAATACCAGGTAGTCGAGGATGCCTTCGGCGTCGGTCCAGGTGCGGAACAGGTAATTGCCCTTGAAAAACGAATTGTGGCCATAGGCCGCATGCGCGATCACCAGCGCCTGCATGGTCATGGTGTTTTCTTCCATCAGGTAGGCGATGCACGGGCTGGAGTTGATGACGATCTCGTAGGCCAGTCCCATCTGGCCGCGCTGGTAGCTTTTTTGCGTGGACAAGAAGCCTTTGCCGTAGGACCAGTGGTGATAGCCGACCGGCATGCCGACCGAGGCGTAGGCGTCGATCATCTGTTCGGAGGTGATGACCTCGATCTGGCGCGGGTAGGTGTCCAGACCGTAGTGCGCGGCGGCCAGGCCGATCTCGCGGTCGTAGGCGTCGAGCAGTTCGAAGGTCCATTCGGAGCCTTCGGACAAGGGCTGGCGTTCGGCGACGGGCTTTGCATCGGTCATCTCAGGCCACCTTTTTCCTGAACAGTTCACGGAATACCGGGTAGATGTCTTCCAGCGTGAGGATGCGCTGCATGGCAAAGCGGCGGCTGGCTGCACTCACCTGGGTGTATTCGCGCCACAGGCTCTGCGGCTGTTCGGCTTCGATTTCGACGTAAGCGAAATACTGCGTCAGCGGCAGGATGTCCTGCATCAACAATTCCCGGCAGCGCGGCGAGTCGCTTTCCCAGTTGTCGCCGTCCGATGCCTGCGCGGCGTAGATGTTCCAGTCGGCCGAAGGATAGCGCTCGCGGATGATGTCCCGCATCAGCACCAGCGCGCTCGATACAACGGTGCCACCGGACTCCCGCGAAGAAAAGAAATCTTCCTCTTCGACCTCTTTGGCGACGGTGTGGTGGCGAATGAACACCAGATCGATGCGCTCGTAGCTCTTGGTGAGAAACAGGTAGAGCAGCATGAAGAAGCGCTTGGCGATGTTTTTGCGGTTTTCGTCCATCGAGCCGGATACGTCCATCAGGCAGAACATCGCGGCCTGGCTGCTGGGTGTGGGCTGGTCCACCCGGTTGGCGTAGCGCAGATCCCAGGTGTCGATGAAAGGCACGGCGGCAATGCGCGCCTTGAGACCGACGATTTCCTCGCGCAAGGCGTCGGCTTCAGGGCTGTTGTCGAGGCCGCTGGCAAGCAGTTCCTGCAGGGCTTCTTCCGCCTCGCGCAATGCTTCGCGCGGGCTTGATGACATCGCCATGCGTCTGCCGATGGCCTGCTTCATGGAGCGCACCACATGCAGGCTGGACGGGTTGCCCTGACTGACGAAACCGGCGCGTGCGCGCTTCACTTCGGGCACGGCGGCGAGCTGTTTCTTTACCATGTCCGGCAGCGCCAGATCCTGGAAGAAATAGTCCATGAACTCTTCACGCGACAGTTCGAACACGAAGTCGTCCATGCCTTCTGCGTCTTCCGAGGCGCTGCCGCCGGCCCCGCTGCCACCGCTGCTGTCGGGGCGATCCGCCTTGTCGCCGCGCACGAACTCGCGGTTGCCGGGGTGGACGATGTTGCGCCGGCCGCCCGGGCCGTGATGGAACACCGGCTCGGACATGTCTTTGGCAGGGATGGAAATCTTTTCGCCGCGCTGCAGATCAGCCACCTTGCGGCTGGAAACCGCCTGCGCCACGGCCTTGCGTATCTGCTCCCTGAAACGGCGCAGAAAGCGCTGCCGGTTGACGGCGCTGCGGTTTTTTGCGGACAGGCGGCGGTCGACGAGCTGGCTCATGGATGGGTTCCCATCAGGAGGCCTTGCGAGCGCGCAGATACCATTCGGCCAGCAGCCGCACCTGCTTGTCGGTGTAGCCTTTGGCCACCATGCGCTGGACGAAGTCGTGATGCTTTTTCTGCTCTTCGCTGGACGCCTTGGCGTTGAATGAAATCACCGGCAGCAGGTCTTCGGTGCTGGAGAACATGCGTTTTTCGATCACCACGCGCAGCTTTTCGTAGCTGGTCCAGGCCGGATTCTTGCCGTGATTCTGCGCGCGCGCACGCAGTACGAAGTTGACCACCTCGTGGCGGAAATCCTTGGGGTTGGCGATGCTGGCAGACTTCTCGATTTTTTCCAGCTCGGCGTTGATCTGGCCGCGGTCGAGGCTCTCGCCGGTGTCCGGGTCGCGATATTCCTGATCCTGTATCCACATGTCGGCGTAGGTCACATAGCGGTCAAAGATGTTCTGACCGTACTCCGAATACGACTCGAGATAGGCAGTCTGCAATTCCTTCTCGATGTATTCGGCATAGTGCGGCGACAAAAACTCTTTCAGGTAGGCGATGTAACGCTGTTCCACTTCGGGCGAAAACTGCTCCTGTTCGATCTGCTGCTCCAGTACGTAGAGCAGATGTACCGGGTTGGCAGCGACCTCGGTGTGGTCGAAGTTGAACACGCGCGACAGAATCTTGAATGCAAAGCGCGTGGAAATCCCGGTCATGCCTTCGTCCACCCCGGCAAAATCGCGGTATTCCTGATAGCTTTTGGCCTTGGGGTCGGTGTCCTTGAGGTTGTCGCCATCATAGATGCGCATCTTGGAATAGATGCTGGAGTTTTCCGGCTCTTTCAGCCGCGTGAGTACCGAAAATCGCGCCAGCATCTCCAGGGTGCCGGGGGCGCACGGTGCTTCCGACAGCGAGCTGTGGTGCATCAACTTCTCGTAAATTTTCACCTCTTCGGACACGCGCAGGCAATACGGCACCTTGACGATGTAGATACGGTCGAGGAACGCTTCGTTGTTCTTGTTGTTGCGGAACGTGGTCCACTCCGATTCGTTGCTGTGCGCCAGCACCACGCCGTCGAAGGGAATCGCACCGAAACCCTCGGTGCCCTTGTAGTTGCCTTCCTGCGTGGCGGTCAGCAGCGGATGCAGCACCTTGATCGGCGCCTTGAACATCTCGACGAATTCCAGCAGCCCCTGGTTGGACAGGCACAGTCCGCCGGAAAAGCTGTAGGCATCGGCGTCATCCTGCGAGTATTTTTCCAGCTTGCGGATGTCGACCTTCCCCACCAGCGAGGAAATATCCTGGTTGTTTTCGTCGCCCGGTTCGGTCTTGGAAATCCCCATCTGCCCCAGCACCGAAGGCCAGCGCTTGACCACGCGAAATTTTGTGATGTCGCCGTTGTACTCGTGCAGGCGCTTGACCGCCCACGGCGAGAGCACCTTGCCCAGATAGCGACGCGCAATACCGTATTCCTGTTCCAGAATATCGCTGTCCTCGTCCGCAGCAAACAGCGACAGCGGCGAATCGTTCACCGGCGAGCCCTTGATGGCGTAGAACGGCGCTTTTTCCATCAGGTGCTTGAGTTTTTCCGCCAGTGACGATTTACCCCCGCCCACCGGCCCCAGCAGATAGAGAATCTGCTTGCGTTCTTCCAGCCCCTGCGCGGCGTGGCGGAAATAGGACACGATCTGCTCTATCGTCTCCTCCATGCCGTAGAAATCCTTGAATGCCGGATAGACCTTGATGACCTTGTTGGAAAAAATGCGCGACATACGCGGGTTCAGGTGGGTATCGACCAGTTCCGCCTCGCCGATGGCCGCCAGCATGCGCTCGGCAGCACTGGCGTAGGCAGAATGGTCCTGTTTGCAAATATCGAGGAATTCCTCCAGCGAGTATTCCTCTTCCTCGCGGCGGTAGCGTTCGATGTACTGATTGAATAAGCCCATGACGAACTCCTAATTGTTGAACAATCGGGTGCTGTACTTAACTCCAGCAAGCTGTGTGCCAAATGAATAACGTCAAAATTTGGACCGGATTGAGGGCAAATAGTGCCATTGCGTGCACTGATATGACTTCAGTATAGTCGTCACGAACTGTTGTGGTGCGAAGCCGGAGAGCAGGGGCGAAGTATGATTCAAACTGGTGCGTACACATCCGGCGTGCTGCAATCCGGTGCAGCCACGCCCGGAAAGCTCGTCGGATAAGCCGATTTTTCGGCAGGAAGCCGGCCGGTTAAAGCGCGCCGCAGCGCGTCAAAATACGCCTGAATTGGGCTGAACAAAAAAACCTGCCAGGCGGGTTTTTTGGGTATCTGGAATTTGTTATTGAGGGCAGCCGGAATGTTGGAACATAACGACCAAGAGTAGCCCATCAGCGAAACCACTTGAAAGTAGGCAGTCGACAGATTTCTTCGATCTGTCCATTTTCTTCGGGTTCTTGATAGGCCATTGGGAATTCGGCGGATTCAGGTGTTCACAACAACCGGCACAGCTAGCTGTGCAGCTACTTGTTGAGCAATGGGTGTGTAAAGGTCAACTTCTGTCTGCGGGGTACGAATCGAAACGATAAGGCTGTAGCGGGCAGGCAGGTCATAGCGCTCTTGTGCCGGGCGTGTCCTCCACCAACCATTTGAGGGATAGACGGCTACGAATCCTCGGCTGGCAAGTTCCACTGCGCTGCCACGCCACACGTCTTGGTGAAGTGATCCGCGATGTCGGAGGCCGTCACCCAGAACCCAGTTTGAATCGGTCGGAGCGGCCACGCGGCCTTCCTCCTCACGTATTGCTGCTGCGTTGATTCGAGCTTGAAAGTTCTCAACTGACTCAAGCTGCCTGCGAACAGCAAAGCGCAGGCGATGCGACGGGTAGTGGTATTTCGACGAACTGCCCCGAGCGGATGGGTTCGGTTCAATGAAATACGACAACGTAACCCGCATCTCCACTTGGGTGTTCTGCAATGCCTCCAACTGGTCCTTGGGCCAAGGCAGCGAATGCAAATTCATATCGCGAGACTTGATAACACTGCCTTCCTTCTTGTAGGGTTGAACTTGATCCTCCACCACAAGCGAAAGCGTGTTCCCGGCACTCCATAGAGCACGCTCCAAGTTCGGTGCTCCCCAGCCGCAATGTCGGATCAGCGTCACGTACTCTTGCTTTGTTCGGCGAGCGCCTTGAGGCGGATACATCTGGAGCATTGCTGGCGTCCACTCAGCCGAATTCACTATCAATGCGCGAACAGTCTCCGGTCGTAGACCCGGATAGTCCGTCATGATTTGCGCGGCCATGCGGGAGCACAACGCCGAGGCAGCACTCGTAGCGTTTGTCGTCCAGAACAAACGGGTCAACGGACGGTTGTTTGTGGTCAAGAGCTCAAGGCTGGCGAAGTTGTCGGTAACTATGCCGTCGGACCCTGCATTGCCACCCTCGAACACCACGTCTGGCTTCAGTGGCCAGGCACGATCAGCCCATAGAGACGAAGTTGTCGTAAACGGGCTCAAGGCTCCGTCAGGCGCTATCGAGTTGAAGTGTCCCGCGCCCGCCTCTGTAATCGTGACCTTCTTGGTAAATGCTCCGACAGTCAAAGCGTTCCACGCCTGACCAGGATCATGAATTTGATTCACAGAGAGGCTGGCCGGGTACTGAGCCCAATGACCTCTGTCGTCAATGTTTCCTGCCGACAGAACGAACAGGCGAGGAAACGCGCCTTCGCCCAGATCATCGGCGGCAAGCGAATCAACTGTTGAAGACCAAGCCGACGGACGACCAAAGTCCCGATAGTCTGATGCCGTAACGGCCGAAGAAAAGACGCGTTTGCGTTGGCCGAAGTACGCTTCCGGAAGCGTTACACCGTCCAAGAATAGACGGGCGTGATGCTTGTCATACCCAGTATTTGCACCTTGGTTTGGAGTGAGCTTGACGGACTCGATACGGTGCCGGATGAGGATTGGCCCGTTGGATGCCAGCGCCTCGTGCAAGTCACCGTAGGCACTCAGGCCAGCCAGCCCCGTTCCGTGATTGGCTGTGTCGTTTGTTCCCCAGGCGGCATTAACAGTATGCAGATCGGTTGCCGCGATCAATGGGTCTAGCAAGGGGTGCCCGCGATTGACTCCTGAGTCAAGCAGGCATACGCGAGGAACATCATCGTCATCTGGTGATGGTTGCAGCCTAGCCAACAGGTCGTTTGCCCACTGCTGCTGTTCAACGGCGCCCAAGCCGACAAAGAACTCCGCCGTCTCTTTGGCTCGACGAAGCTCAGCTATGCAGTTCAAAGCCATCACGGATTGAGCCAGTTGCCGTTGTGATCCGAACATCACGACAACAGAGCGCTCCGGGAAGTCAACGATCGCATCGTTTACCTCGCACTGCGATAAGGCGGCGAGCCGCTTAAAGTCATTTACCGCTGCCTGGTCATCATCTTTGCTGCGGCGCAGCCAGACCTCCCACCAAAACTGCTCTTCTGGATTTTCAGGCAACAAGTCGGGTGAATCCATCCAAAGGCCCTGGATAGCAGCAGCCCGAATGCTGTCGATCGTGTTCAACAAATTCTTGTTATCTCGCGGCCTGCCGTTCTTGTCGGTCTTCTCTTCCAGATAGTCAGTGATTAAGCGCTCGAAGTGTTGCAACTGACCATCTGGCACGAAAACGTTTGCGAGCACAGCTTTGCCGTCATGCTCTTGAACACTTAGTAGCTCAATACCTTTGCGCTTTCCCTCGGACGCCAACTTCTCAAAAGCCAGCTCGGCGTCCGGCCTCGACAGGAATTGAATCTGGATACCAAGACCGGCTTCCAGGCCGATTTCCTGCTGGCGCAGCTTGGCTTCTTCCGCAACCGGGAGCAAGGCCTCCAGCTCCGTAAGAAGTGCGGCGCCGTGTTGAGCCCTGTCCAGTTGTGGCAGCAACGGTTTACTGCTCCCCTTCGGCGAGTGCGCGGTAAACGGCTTCGCTTGGGATGTATTCCTGAGTAAGAGATGCTGTCGCTTATCGTGTGCTTGATCCGGCATGGTTTGGCATGTACTTGTTGCTCTGGGCCAGCCTTGTACTGATGAGGCGACGCGCCTCTAACGCACGCCCCAGCTCGGCACGTTGCACCCTGGATTGATCATGCATGATCGCGTCCTTGATGGACTCGTCCACGGCGCGGCAAATCTCTGCGTAGCTCAAACCCTCGGCTTGCTCGGACAGACCGTCTTTCTTGAACGGCTTGGGAGTAAACGGCCCCAGGCGCGATCGAATTAAATCAAGAGTCTGCGCAGGTGTAGGCAGGTGGTACTCCACCACGTCATCAAAACGCCGAAATAGCGCATAGTCGAGGACTTCTGGGTGGTTGGTTGCAGCGATGATCAGGCTGTTGGATTGGTCATGCTCGATCATCTGCAGGAAGCTGTTCAGCACACGGCGAATTTCGCCCACGTCGTTGGCCATGCCGCGCTGCGATCCGATGGCATCGAACTCATCGAAGAAATAGACACCTCGAAGATCGGCAATGGCATCAAAAACCTGTCGCAGCTTGGCCGCCGTCTCGCCCATAAACTTGGTGATCAGCGAATCGAGACGCACTAGAAACAGTGGGATGCCCAACTCGCCCGCCAACGCGGATGCCGTCATCGTTTTGCCGGTCCCTGGAGGGCCTACCAGAAGTAGTTTGCGACGCGGGGAGAGTCCATGCTCCTTGATTCGAGCCAGCGAGCGTTGCTCTTTGATGATGCGCTGCAATTGGTTGGAGGCCAGCTCATCAAGCACCATGTCGCCGAGCCGGTTCGCCGGGTAAGTGACTGTAAGCAGATTCGCAAGCTCACCCCGCGGCTTGGCCGCGCTGCCGATGGGCACCAGCTTCCCGGTAGGGTCTTGCCCGATCCGCGTCTTGGCCGCGTCGATCATATCGCGCAGTTCTTCGGCCAGCTTGCCATGTCCTAGCTTGGCCTCATGCGCAGCCACCTGCATTGCGACGGAATAGAAGTGCCCATCGTCGTGGCTGATGTGAGACTTGATAAGCGCCTTGAGTTGTTCAGAGCTAGCCATGATGTAGGTTAATCCTGATCACTGATAATCGCTATATAGCGTTTATTTTCTAAACGCCTATTGTGAACTAAGTTAAGTAAAGACTCCATCGCTTCGACGGCTAGATTTTTACTTTAAAAGTTACAGCTCGCGATTTCAGAAGAGCGTCAACTCGGCTTGAATGCGACCGACTGTTTTATGTCGTTAGGGGCTCCAGGCCCCGCGCTTCTCACGCTAAATTCCGAAAATATTTTCAACCCTGCAGCGCGCGCAAAAACTCGTTGCGCGTCTGGTGGCTGGTGTCAAAACAGCCGGTAAACGCCTGCGTGACGACTCGCTCGTCGCCGCGCCGGTCTTCTCCGAGCAGCAGGCATAGCTGTTCGGCTTCGATGATGCACGCCGCACCCAGCGCCTGGCCGTGGGTCATCAGCGCCTCGGCGATGTCGCGCGTCATCCATTCCTGGTAGGTGAAGCGATGGCCGATGGCGTCCACCAGCCGGGCGATGCGGCCGAAACCGTGCAGGCGTCCGCCGGGGATGTAGGCCACGTGCGCCACGCCGCGAAACGGTACGAGGTGATGCGGGCACACGCCGTGGATGGCAATGCCGCGCACCACCACCATGTCCTGGCGGCTGTCTTCGAAGCCTTCGCCCAGCGCCTCGGCGGGGTCGATGGCGTAACCGCCGAGCAGACGCTTCTGCCACAGTTCGCGCACGCGCTGGGCGGTTTTGCCGGTATGGGTGCTGTCCGGGCTGACACCGCAGGCGCGCAACAAATCGGTGACGGCCCGCTCGAATGCTGCCGGGTCGAATTCGCCCTGGCGCGGAATGCCGATGCTGCCGGGAATGGGGTGTCCTGCAGGATCGTGATCGCAACTGTGATTGCTCATGATAAGTCCCTTAAAAAATCTTTAGCCACAGAGAACACAGAGATGAAACCAATCCAGCCGGTTTTTTGACCCGCAGGATTTGCGGCAATGCTTTGATTTTACTCTGTGCGCCCTGTGTCCTCTGTGGCTGAATAGTGTTTTCAGGATGTTGACCTGTTCAGGGGTGTTTAACGCGGAACCAGGCCGCGTACAGCGCGGGCAGGAACAGCAGGGTCAATGTCGTGGCGATGAACAGGCCGCCCATGATGGCGGTGGCCATGGGCCCGAAAAACACGTCGCCCGACAATGGAATCATCGCCAGTATGGCGGCCATGGCGGTGAGCATGATCGGGCGAAAACGGCGTACCGCAGCTTCGATAATGGCGTCCCACGGCGTCTGGCCTTCGCGGATATTGCGTTCAATCTGGTCGATCAGGATAACCGAATTGCGCATGATCATGCCGGTGAGCGCGAGCGTGCCCAGCATGGCGACAAAGCCGAACGGACGATTGGACAGCAGCAGCGCCATCGCCACGCCGATCAGACCGAGCGGTGCGGTCAGCAGCACCATCACCACGCGCTGGAAGCTCTGCAACTGCAGCATCAGCAGGGTCAGCACCACTACCAGGAAAATCGGCAGCCCGGCGCTGATGGAGACATTGGCCTTGGCGCTTTCTTCCGTCGCTCCGCCGGTTTCCAGGCGATAGCCGAGCGGCAGCGTGGCGCGAATTTTATCCATCTGCGGCTCAAGCTGAGCGGATACCGTCGGTGCCTGAATCGTGCTGTAAATATCGCCCATCACGGTGATGGTGGGTACGCGGTTGCGCTTCCAGATCAGGCCGTCCTCCAGCCCGTAGCGCAGCGTGGCAATCTGCGATAGCGGCACGGTGCGCCCGCTGGCGGTGGGTACGTTGAGGTTGGCAAGCAGGCTCACGTGTTCGCGCTCCAGCGGTGCGCCGCGCAATACCACTTCGATGAGCTGGTCGCGTTCGCGGTAGGTGGTGACCCCGGCACCCTGGAGGGCTGTCTGCAAAGCCTGCGACAGCCCCTGCTGGGTTACCCCCAGCGCCTGTGCCCGGGCCGGGTCCACGTCGAGGAAGATCGCCTTGGAGCGATCGCCCCAGTCCATCTGCACGTTACGCAGATTGGGGTTGGCGCGCATGCTGGCAGCCATCTGCCCGGCGATGCTGCGCAAGGTATCGAAATTATCGCCGGAGATGCGGAACTGCACCGGAAACCCAACCGGCGGGCCGTTTTCCAGACGCAGCACGCGTCCGCGCAGCGCGGCGAATTCGGCGCCGTCGAGCAGGGTGATGAGCTGGCTGCGCAGATGTTCGCGGGTTTCGATGTTTTTGGTGGTAATGACAAACTGGGCAAAGTTGGCTGCGGGTAACTGCTGGTCCAACGGCAGATAGAAGCGCGGCGAGCCGCTGCCGACATAAGCCACATAATTGACCACCCCGGTTTTGTGCTGGTTGAGCCAGCGCTCCAGCTTGACGACCTGGTGCCGGGTGGCGGTCAGGGAGCTGCCTTCCGGCAGTTTCAGATCGACCAGAAGCTCCAGCCGGGTGGCGTCGGGGAAGAACTGCTTCTGCACGAATTTGAAGCTGAACACCGCGCCGATGAACACCAGCAGCGTGATCAGGATCACGGTCTTGCGCCGGGTCACGCACCACGTCACCACATCGCGAAAGCGATGGTAGAACATCTCTCCCAACGCGTGCTGGCGTGCGCTGACCGCCTGCATCCTGCGTCGCAAGCCGGCAAAACGGCCGGACTTGGCTTCGCCCTGGTGCGGGTTGGGCAGCAGCTTGTAGCCCAGATAGGGGATGACCACGACCGCCGCCAGCCACGACAGCAGCAATGCAATGGTCACCACCTCGAACAGCGAGCGCGTGTATTCGCCGACGGTGGATTGCGCCGTGGCAATCGGCAAAAATCCGGCGGCAGTGATCAGCGTGCCGGTGAGCATGGGAAACGCCGTGGTGGCGTAAGTGGCGCTGGCTGCCTGGATACGGTCGAAGCCCTGCTCCATTTTCACCGACATCATTTCCACCGCGATGATGGCGTCGTCCACCAGCAGGCCGAGCGCCACGATGAGTGCGCCGAGCGAAATTTTGTGCAGGCCGACGTCGAAGATGTTCATGAAGAAGAAGGTTGCTGCCAGCACCAGCGGGATGGACAGTGCCACCACCGTGCCGGCGCGCAGGCCGAGGCTGAAAAAACTCACCGCCAGCACGATGATCACCGCCTCCGCCACGGAGCGCTGGAACACGCTGATCGAGGCGCGCACAGCCCGCGGCTGGTCGTTTACCCGGTGCAGCACCAGTCCCGCCGGGAGCTGCGCCCTGATGCGGCCGATGTCGGCATCGAGATGCTTGCCGAGTGCGATGATGTCGCCGCCCGCCTGCATGGATACGCCAATGCCAATCGCCGGGGTGCCTTCATAGCGCATTTCGGGCTGTGCCGGATCGGCGTAGCCGCGCTTGACCTCGGCGATGTCTTTCAGCAGCACGGTGCGCTTGCCTACGCTGATGGGCAGGTCGCGGATTTGTTCGACGCTCTGGAAACGTCCGTTCGGGCGCAGATAGATGCGATCGGTTGCGGTCTCGAAGCTGCCTGCGGGACTCATCGCGTTCCAGGCTTGCAGCGCAGTGATGATCTCGCTGGGGTTGAATCCCAGATTGGCGAGCTTCTGGTTGGATAGCTCGACGTAAATCTTTTCATCCTGCACGCCGATCACGTCCACCTTGGCCACCCCCGGCACGCGCAGCAATTCCTTGCGCAGCCTGTCGGCCGTATCGCGCAGCTGTGCCAGGCTGAAACCGTCGCCGGTCAGCGCGAACACATTGCCGTAGGTTTCGCCAAATTCATCGTTGAAAAACGGGCCGGTCACGCCTTGCGGCAGCGAGCCCCGGATGTCGCCGACACGCTTGCGCACCTGGTAGAACATGTCCGGAATGTCGCGCGCGGGGGTCGCATCCTTGCCGCTGACAAAAAGCTGTGTCGAACCGGGGCGGGAAAAACTTTTTACCGTGTCGATGTAGGGCGATTCCAGCAGCGCCTTTTCGATGGGGTTGGCGACCAGCTGTTCCATTTCCCTGGCGCTGGCGCCGGGCCAGTAGGCCTGCACCAGCATCACCTTGAAGGTGAACGGCGGATCTTCCGACTGCCCCAGCTTGCCGTAGGCGAGTACACCGAGAATGGTGAACAGCGCCATCAGGTAGAGAACGAAATTGCGGTGTGCGAGTGCCCATTCCGACAGGTTGAACCGGCTCACGCGCGGCTCCCGGCGCCCACGGGGGAAACCCCGTCATAGGGCACGGGCTGGATTTTCTGGCCGGCCAGCAGCTTGTGTGCGCCCGCGGCAATCACCTGGCTGCCTGCGGGCAGCGCGCCGCGCACCAGAATGGCGTTGCTGCGGTATTGCACGACTTCAACCGGGACCGCGCTAAGCTGATGCCGGGCGTTGACCACCCACACCGCAGGCTGTTGCCCCTGCTGGAACAAGGCGCCGGGGGGCAGGGCGATGCTGCGGGCGCTGGCGTCCGCTGCGGAAAACGCGGCAGTGGCGCTCATGCCCAGCCTGACCGCGTCATCGGCATCCTTGAGGGTGACTTTCACCAGGTAGGTGCGGTTCTCATCGGCTGCGGGGGCGACTTCGCGGATCACTCCGGCATAGGTTTTGCCAGGCGCCGCCCACAGTTGTACCGGCACGGGTGCGCCCGTTTTGAGCTGGCGCGCCTGCGCTTCGCCCACGCGCACCTGGACTTCCTTGTCGCCCGCATAAGCCACGCGCAGCACCGGCTGGCCGGCGCTCACTACCTGTCCCGCCTCGAAATTGACGGCGCTCACCACCCCTGCCGCATCGGCGGTCAGCGCGGTGTAGCGCGACTGGTTGGCGCTGATGTTGAACTGGGCGCGCATGGCCGCCAGCCTGGCGCGCGCCGTCTTGTCGGCATTGATGCGCGCATCCAGCGCCGCCTGGCTGAGAAATTTCTGCGCCACCAGCTGTTGCGCGCGTGCCAGTTCGCTGGCGGCATTGGCGGCCTCCGATTCTGCCCCGGCCAGTTGTGCGCGCGCCTGGGCGGTAGCGAACTGCGCGTCCTGCGGGTCGAGCCGGCCGAGAATCTGGCCGGGCTTGACCGTGCTGCCTAGGTCTACCAGCCGCGCAGTGACCTTGCCGCCGACGCGGAAGCCCAGCTCCGCTTCGCGGCGCGCGTGTACCTCGCCGGAATACACCCCGGCCTGGCCGTTGCCGGCTGCAGTTACGGTATATACCAGCGCGGGTTGCAATGGTGCAGGCGGCTGGGCGGGTCGGCTGCATGCCGACAGCGCGAGTAGCAACAGTGGGGCGAAGAAAATGGCGCGCATGGCGGTGTCGTTAAATCCAGCGCCGCACACGGGCGCAGTAGTCGTTATAGGGCGCGCCGAATTTGGCGCGCAGGTGGGCTTCTTCGTGGGCGATCACGCCATAGCGCATGATGACCCACACCAGCGGCGCGAATACCAGCGGCCAAAAGCTGCCGATGAGCAGCATCACACTTAGATAGATCATCACGTCGGCGAGATAAATCGGGTTGCGCGAGAAGGCAAAAGGCCCGCTGGTCACCAGTTCGGATGCGCCTTTGTAGGGATTCACCGTGGTGTGATGGCGCCAGATGGTGAACGCCGCCCACAGCATCAGTGCGCCGCCCAGCCCCACGGCGGCCCAGCCCAGCGTATGCAATAGCGGGGTAACGCCGAAACCCAGCGGGAAGCGCTGCTCCAGCCACCACGACGCGATCAGCCCGACGGCATAGACCAGTGGTGGCGGTGCAAGGGTGCGTGGGCGGTGGACGGGATCGGTCATGGTGTCAGGCTTTCAGCGTGTGGATATGGTAAATGAGCTGGCTGCCGCACAATCCGTGTCGGCACGGATTACACCGTTATTTTGTGCGCGCTGCAGCGCATTGACGCATGCGGCCTGCCACCCCCCAGCCGTACCTGGAAGGCAGGTTCAACGCTGCTCATTGGACGCATCATACCGACCGGTATGTGCCTGTCAAGGCGCGCAGCTGGCGGTCATGCAGGCGCGCCAGCCCCAGCTGTCCCAGGACGCTGCCCAGCAGCGCCCAGGCTATATCCTTTTGCGTGTCCCATATATCGCCCTGGGTGGCGAGAAAGGCCACCGCATTGCTGCCGCTGGCTTCAGCCACGCCCCACTCAATCATTTCATAGGTCGCGCTGATGGCCAGGCACACGCACACCACCAGAAAAAACAGCATCTTGCCGCGTTGCAACGGCGTGCGCCGCAGCAGGATTTCCCGCGCCACCAGCGCCGGCACCAGACCCTGCGCAAAATGCCCGACGCGGTCATAGTGATTGCGCGCGAGATCAAAAGTCTCGCGCAGCCAGTTGAACAGCGGCACCTGCGCGTAGGTGTAATGGCCGCCCACCATCAGGATCGCGCAATGCAACGCAATCAGCACGTAGACCAGCGGCGTGAGCGGGAAAGTCTTGCGTGTGGCAATCAGCAGCGGCAGCGCAATCAGCACCGGCGCCACTTCCAGCAGCCAGGTGAAATAATCGTAGGGATGAATCCCCGACCATGCCAGCACGCCCAGCGTGGCGATCAGCAGCCCGGTTTGCAGTGGCGTCACCGCGGGGTTCATGGCAGAAACAATCCCAGCAGGTCGTTGAGAAAACGCCGCCCGGTCTGCGTCGGCGCGATGCGCAAGTGGTCGCGAACGATCAGCCCGCGCCGTTCCGCCTCATCCAGTGCGGTCTGCGCGGCGGTAATCGGCAGCCCGGTGCGTTCGGTGAACAGCGCCGTGTCAAAGCCCTCGGTCAGGCGCAGCGCATTCATCATGAATTCAAACGGCAGATCGGCGCGCGCGACCTCCTGCGCGCTCTGTATCGGATTGCCCGCCAGCGCGTGTTCCATATATTCGCGCGGGTGCTTGTGGCGCATCTGGCGGATGATGCGGTCGTGGAACGACAGTTTGCCGTGCGCTCCTGCGCCGATGCCGAGATAGTCGCCAAATTGCCAGTAATTCAGGTTGTGCCGGCACTGGCGCCGCGGCCGGGCGAAGGCGGAGGTTTCGTAATGCTGATAGCCCGCACTGGCCAGGGTGGCTTCCACCATCATCTGCATGTCGGCCGACAGATCGTCGTCCGGCAACGGCGGCGGCGCGGCGTGAAACGGTGTGTTCGGTTCCAGCGTGAGGTGGTAGCACGACAGGTGCGGCGGCGCGTAGCTCAGCGCCGTATCCACATCGTGCTGCGCCTGCTGCAGGGTTTGCCCGGGCAGCGCGTACATCAAATCGAGGTTGAAATTATCGAACGTGGATGCGGCAATCTCCACCGCGCGATGCGCTTCCCGGTCGTCATGGATACGCCCTAGCGCGCGCAAGTGGCCGGGGTTGAAACTCTGGACGCCCAGCGACAGGCGGTTCACCCCCGCCGCCTTGAAGCCCGCGAATTTCTCTGCTTCCACCGTACCGGGGTTGGCTTCCAGCGTGATCTCGGCAAAGTGATCGAGTCTGGTCAGCGTGCGCACCATGCTGAGGATAGCGTCGATCCCCGCAGCAGAAAACAGGCTGGGCGTGCCGCCGCCGAAGAAAATGGAGTGGATGCCGCGTCCCCAGATCAGCGGCAGCGCCGATTCCAGATCGCGCGTGAGCGCCTCGATATAACGCGCCTCCGGCAATGCGTCGCGCGCCGTATGCGAATTGAAGTCGCAATACGGACATTTTTTTATGCACCATGGAATATGGATATACAGCGCCAGCGGTGGCAGCGCGGCGAGGCGGAATTCAAGCGGCAGGACGGTCATGGGCGGAATTGTACCGCCGATGCGGGATGAGGCCACGACTGTCGGGTGCAGAGTGGATTTATAGGACAGCGAAACGCTAGACTGTGCATTTATTCCACATTATTTAAAGCCAGCCAAAGTTTTGCCGATAATCGATTATGCGGAAAAAAATAAATATACGAGATGTGCGCCTGGGGATGTTCATTCACGAAATCTGCGGTAGCTGGATGGATCATCCGTTCTGGAAGAAATCGTTCAAGCTCTCCGATCAAGCGGATTTCAATACCCTCATGCAGTGTGGTGTGAAGGAGGTATGGATCGACATCAGCAAGGGGCTGGATGTAGAAGCGATTGTCCATACAGTCACTACCGATACAGCCAATGCGCTCGTAGAAAACACGTTTCAGCTGGTAGCCAAGAGTACAAAAGAAAAAGCCCTACCGCGTGCTGCTCTACAGGATGAACTGGTGCGCGCCAGGAAGATACACGCCAAAGCTGCGCAGGCTGTGGTCTCCATGTTCGGCGAAGCACGCATGGGAAATGCCATCAAGGTGGAGCAGGTGGTTACTCTGGTAGAGGAGATCAACCAGTCGATTGCGCGTAATTCGGATGCGTTGCTCAGCCTCGCGCGCCTGAAGAATGCCGATAATTACACTTATTTGCACTCGGTCGCCGTGTGTGCCTTGATGATTGCCCTGGGCCGCCAGTTAGGCTTGGAAGGCGCCATTTTGAATGAAGTCGGGATGGCGGGCTTGTTACATGACGTGGGCAAGATGGCCATTCCAAGTAGCATATTAAACAAGCCAGGACGCCTGACGGATGAAGAGTTTACTATCGTCAAGGCACACCCGAAAAAGGGCTGGGAGTTGCTCAGGAGCTGTCCCGATGTGAGCGATATGACGTTGGACGTGTGTTTGCATCATCACGAGACCGTCGTCGGGACAGGCTATCCTGACCGGCTCTCCGGTGAGGCGCTGAGCCTGTACGCACGTATGGGTGCAGTGTGCGATGTGTACGATGCCATCACTTCGAACCGGTGCTACAAGGCGGGTTGGGCGCCGGGTGAAGCCATCCGCAAAATGACCGAATGGAAAGATGGCCGCTTTGACGAGACTGTTTTCCGCGCGTTCGTCAAAACAGTAGGTATCTATCCCGCAGGTACGCTGGTGAAGCTTAAATCAGGGCGCCTGGGCGTGGTGATGGAGCAGACCGAAAAGGGCTTGCTCACGCCGGTGGTCAAGGTGTTTTTCTCCACCCGTTCGAATTTGCGTATCAAGTCGGAACTGGTTGATTTGTCGAAATCGACGGACAGTATCGCCAACCTGGAAGACTCGCAGCAGTGGGGGTTTGACTTGAACGAGTTGACTGATTTAGAAGCGTGATTGTCCGCTGATGAACTGTGTTACTGACCGGCGCGCAGTTTGTCCACCAGTTGTAGCAGCGCCTTGCCGCGGTGACTGATCGCATTTTTCTCGTCCGGCGTCAGTTCGGCACCGGTCTTGCCCAGTTCAGGCACTAAAAAGTAAGGGTCATAACCGAAACCACTCTCGCCGCGCGGGGTGTCGATGATTTCACCGTGCCAGCTGCCTTCGGCAATCAGCGGTTGCGGATCGTCGGCGTGGCGCAGGTAGACGATGACGCAGTAATAGTGAGCGCGACGGTTGCTCTGTCCGGCGAGCGCAGCAATCAGTTTTTCATTATTGCGCTGGTCGGATTTGGGTTCGCCGGCGTAGCGCGCGGAATACACGCCGGGCGCACCCCCAAGGGCATCCACGCAGATGCCGGAGTCGTCAGCCAGCGCCGGCAGGCCGGTGAGGTATGCGGCGTGGCGTGCCTTGGCGATGCAGTTCTCGACAAAAGTGACAAAAGGTTCTTCCGCCTCCGGCACGTCATAGGCGGATTGCGGCACGGCTTCGAATCCCAGCGGGGCGATAATGCGGCTGATTTCGCGCAGTTTGCCGGGGTTGTTGCTGGCGATGACGAGTTTTTGCATGTTATCCATTCCGAACAGATGCGTTGCCATTCCGGCTCGCGGATCGTGAGTGACGCTATATCTCCAGCGCCTGCTTTTGCAACGCGATCAGCTGACGGATGCCGCTGTCGGCCAGATCCAGCAGTGCGTTCAATTCAGCGCGCGAATAAGTTTCGCCTTCGGCGGTAGCTTGTACTTCAATCAGCCCGCCGCGCCCGGTCATGACCACGTTCATGTCGGTATCGCAGCCGGAATCTTCCAGATAGTCGAGGTCGAGCACGGGTACGCCCTGGTAGATGCCGACCGAAATGGCTGCAACAAAATCGCGGATTGGCGATTCGGTGAGCAGGTTGCGCGCCAGCAGCGTGCCAATGGCATCGTGCACGGCAACGAAGGCCCCGGTGATGGAGGCGGTGCGTGTGCCGCCGTCAGCCTGGATGACGTCGCAGTCTATGTGCAGGGTGCGCTCGCCGAGCTTGTCCAGATCCACCGCAGCGCGCAGAGAGCGCCCGATCAGACGCTGGATTTCCTGGGTGCGGCCGGATTGTTTGCCGCGTGCTGCTTCGCGGTCCATGCGGCTGCCGGTTGAACGCGGCAGCATGCCGTATTCGGCGGTCAGCCAGCCCTGGTTTTTGCCTTTCAGAAAGGCAGGGACTTTTTCCACTACGCTGGCGGTGCAAATCACCTTGGTATCGCCGCACTCGACCAGTACCGCGCCTTCTGCGTGTTTGGTGTAGTGGCGGGTGAATTGAATGTTGCGTAACTGATCGGGGCGGCGTTGGCTGGGACGACTGACGTTCATTGTTTATTTTCCCGAGTATTTTTTGATGGCGTTCTGGATTTCGGCAATGGCGCGCTCGACCTCGTCTTCGGCCAGATCAGACGGTGCCGCAGGGAAGTCGTCCATCTTGGTGGTGAAGGTATTGACCGGCATGGACAGGGTGGACACCGACTGGCTGCCGGGTTCGCCCAGCGCGCCCCAGGTCATGGCAACCGCAGACAGGTTATCACCGGTATGGCCAGCGCGCAGCTCTGCGTGATCCATCAAAAATTCGACTGCACGTGCCAGAGGGAAAGCGCGCAGCGTGGCGGCGATCTGCTCTTCGGTGAGTGCCCCCCACAGGCCGTCGGTGCAGAGCAGGATGATGTCGTGCTCGGATAGCGGTATGGGGCGCGAGACTTCCACCTTGGGTGGCATGTGTCCGCCCAGGCAGTTGTAAATTTTGTTGCGGTCGGGGTGGATTTTCATCTCTTCCTGGGTGATGAAACCGTCATCGCATAATTGTTGCACGGTGGAGTGATCGCGGGTGCGCGTCACCAGGCCGTTGTCGCCATAGAGATAGAGCCGGGAATCGCCCGCATGCGCCCACCAGGCAGTGTCATCCTGGAGTACACAAGCCACGCAGGTGGTATGCGGTATTTCGGGCAGATTATGTGCGCGCGAGTGGTCGTTGATGGCCTGGTGCGCGCGTTCCAGTGCGCCGTGCAGGAATGCAGCCGGGTCATTGAGCTTGGGACGGGCATTGCGCTGGAAGGTTTCCGCGAGGGTCTGAACGGTAATCTGTGCCGCCAGCTCGCCATGCGAATGGCCGCCCATGCCGTCGGCGACCACCATCAGCAGGGCATCGCGGCTGTAGGAATAGGCAACCCGATCCTGATTATAGTTACGGCCACCCTGACGGCTTGCCTGATAGATGGAAAAACGCATGCTGTTACCCTTACACCAGAATCAGAAAATTTCGCGGTTGAGTGTCTTGCGCAGGCTAGCCATTATTTTGCGCTTTTTGCTGAGCGGTGGGGGAGGATCCAGTAGTGCTTTTTGCAGGGTGAAAACGCTTTGCGGACGCGCCATGTAGTCCAGCTGGAGACAGCCATCTATGATTTCCAGCAGACTCTCGGAGTAATCGTCTGTCCAGGTCGAGCGCGCGGCGGCCAGTTTGTCGCTGATCAGGCGCGCGTCGGCTGCCTGGGGTGCAAATCCGGCCAGACACGCATACAGGCTGGCGCCCACGCTGTAGATGTCGGTCCACGGCCCCAGCATGGTCTGGTCGGTGTACTGTTCCGGCGCTGCAAAACCTGGCGTATACATCGGTGCCAGCTTGGGCTGATCGAGGGTAAGTGTCTGACGTGCGGCACCGAAATCAATCAGCACTGGTGAGCCGTCCATGCGGATATAGATGTTGGAGGGTTTGATGTCCAGGTGCAGCAGCTTTTGGGTATGCACCTCGCGCAGGCCGTTGAGCAACTCGGCAAACACGCGCCGAATGAAGCCTTCGCGCACTTCGCCGCGATGCGCGCGGATGTGATCCTGCAGGGTTTTACCGCGTTCGTAGCGCATCACCATGTATACGGTGTCATTGGCGCGGAAAAAATTCTCCACACGTACCACGTTGGGATGAAGAATGCGCGCCAGCGAGCGGCCTTCCTCAAAAAAACATTTCATGCCATAGCGGAAGGCGTTGGCATTTTCCTGGGTGATGGGTTCGACCTGGTCGTTTTCGCCGCGTTTGACCAGGCTGCCGGGCATGTACTCCTTGATTGCCACAGGCTGGTCATTGCTGTCGTAGGCCAGATAAACCAGACTGAAACCTCCGCCGCCGATTTTGCGCACGATGCGGTAGTCCATCAGCAGATAGCCATTGGGCAGAGCGTAGTTGGGTTGAGCAGCCATGAATCAGCGATGTACCATGCGGGTTTGTTGTATTGGTTTAATGGCGCATCCCGCCGAAGTTTTGAACCGAATTGTGTGCGATTAACGGCAACAAAGTAAAGAAAGTTTAGTGGGTACCCAAATGATATCAAGCATGACAGGTTACGCGGCGGGGTCTGTGCACTACGCCGGACTGCATCTGAGCCTGGATCTGCGCTCGGTGAACTCGCGCTATCTGGAAATCCATTTCCGCTGCGGCGACGAATTCCGGGCCATCGAGCCGCAGTTGCGCGAGCGCATCGCCCAGCATGTCCAGCGCGGCAAGCTGGAATGCCGTGTGACACTGGGCAGCAGCGCGGGTGCAGATCGCGAATTACAGTTGAATCTGGTCTTGCTGGAGCGCCTGAACGGACTGGGCGAGGTGGTAACCCGGCATATGCCGGGTGCGCTGCAAATGAGTGTGGCCGAGGTACTGCGCTGGCCGGGTATGCTGGATGACCCGGTGGCCAGCCAGGATCTGACCCAGCCCTGCCTGCAACTGCTCGACACGGTGCTGGTCGAGTTTATTGCCAGCCGTCAGCGTGAAGGTGCCAAGCTGCGTGCGCACCTGCTGGAGCGTGCGGCGCAGATGGAGGCGCACATCGCCCGCGTTGCTCCGCGCCTGCCGGAACTGGTGCGCGTTTACCAGGACAAGCTGGCGCAGCGCTTTATCGAGGCGCTGGGCAGCGCGGATGATGAACGCATCCGTCAGGAAATCGCGCTGTTCGCACAGAAAATAGATGTGGACGAAGAGCTGTCGCGCCTCGGTGTGCACATTCGAGAGGTGCGGCGTATTCTCGACGCGGGCGGTGCGGCCGGCAAACGCCTGGATTTCCTCATGCAGGAGCTGAACCGCGAGGCCAATACGCTAGGTTCCAAGTCGGTGAGCGTGGAGACCACCCAGGTGGCAATGGAGCTCAAGGTGCTGATCGAGCAGATGCGCGAGCAGGTACAAAATCTGGAATAAGGAGTGGAGATGATCCCGGGAAGTCTGTTTGTTGTCGCCGCGCCTTCAGGGGCAGGCAAAACCAGTCTGGTGCGCGAATTGCTGGCACGCGATGGGCAGGTGCGCCTGTCCATCTCTTACACCACGCGCGCACCGCGCCCCGGCGAGGTGGATGGGCGCGACTATCATTTTGTCAGCAAGGAAAAATTCATCGCCCTGCTCGAGGCTGGTGAGTTTCTGGAGAGCGCCGAAGTGTACGGAAACTATTACGGCACATCGGAGCGCTGGATACGCGAGGCGATGGCGGCGGGCGACGATATTCTGCTGGAGATAGACTGGCAGGGCGCAGCCCAGGTGCGGCGCCTGTTCGCCGAGGCGATCGGCGTGTTTATCGTGCCGCCTTCGCTGGAGGCCCTGCACCAGCGCCTGACCGGACGCGGCCAGGACAGCGCCGAGGTGATCGCGCGGCGCATGGCCGCAGCGCGCGAGGATATCAGCCATGTCAGCGAGTTTGACTATGTTATTATCAATGACGATTTTGCCGAGGCAGTGGCGGACCTGTGTGCGCTGTTTCGTACCCGGCGTTTGCAGGTCACCCGGCAACTGGCGCGATATGCGTCCCTGTTTCACCAATTCAACCCTTGAGGATTTCACCATGGCGCGTATTACCGTTGACGATTGCATCAACAACATCACCAACCGTTTTGAATTGACCCTGGTCGCCACCATTCGCGCGCGTCAGATTGCCAATGGCCATACGCCGCTGGTCGAAGCCGGGCGCGACAAGCCTACCGTGGTGGCATTGAAGGAAATCGCTGCCGGCAAAGTAGGCAGGGAAATCCTCAATCGCGGGCGTGCCTGATCACTTCTGCCCATGCCGGAACTCGAGGAAATTGGCGCAGAGCTGGCCTACCTCAAGCCTGACGACATCCGCCAGGTCACTGCTGCGTTCGAATACAGCCGTGCCGCGCACAGCGGTCAGTTCCGCAAGAGCGGCGAGGCGTATATCCACCACCCGGTTGCGGTAACGGGGATACTGGCGCAGTGGCATCTCGACCCGCAGGCCTTGATGGCCGCGTTGTTGCACGATGTGGTGGAAGACACGCCCACCACCAAGGACGAAATCAGCGCGCGCTTCGGTAAATCCGTGGCGGAACTGGTGGATGGCGTGTCCAAGCTGGATAAGATGGAGTTCCAGACCGAGGAACACGCGCAGGCAGAAAACTTCCGCAAAATGCTGCTGGCCATGGCGCGCGATGTGCGCGTCATACTCATCAAGCTGGCTGACCGCCTGCACAACATGCGCACGCTGGGGTCGATGGCTGCTGAAAAGCGGCGCCGCATCGCCCAGGAAACGCTCGACATCTACGCCCCGATTGCCAACCGGCTCGGGCTCAACAGCATCTACCAGGAACTGGAAGATCTGTGCTTTCAAAACCTCCACCCCAACCGTTACCGCGTGCTGGCCAAGGCGGTCAAGGCTGCGCGCGGCAACCGCAAGGAAGTAGTGGAAAAAGTGCGCGAGGCGATCCAGGGCAAGCTCGCCGGCGCCAATATCCATGCCCTGGTCAGCGGGCGCGAGAAGCATCTGTATAGCATCTACAAGAAAATGCAGGAAAAATCCCTGGCATTTTCCGAGGTATTCGACATCTACGGCTTTCGCGTGCTGGTCGACGATATTCCGGCCTGCTATCTGGCGCTGGGCTGCATGCATAGTCTGTACAAGCCCATCCCCGGCAAATTCAAGGACTATATTGCCATTCCCAAGGCCAACGGCTACCAGTCGCTGCATACCACGCTGTTCGGCCCGTTCGGCACCCCTATCGAGATCCAGATTCGCACCCAGGAAATGCACAAGCTGGCGGAGGCGGGCGTGGCCTCGCACTGGCTGTACAAGAGCAGCGACACCAGCATCAACGAGGTGCAGCAAAAAACCCACCAGTGGCTGCAGTCGCTGCTGGAAATCCAGGAAGGCAGCGGTGACTCGGCAGAATTTCTGGAGCACATCAAGGTGGATCTGTTCCCGGATGAGGTGTATGTATTCACCCCCAAGGGCAAGATACTCTCGCTGCCGCGCGGCGCCACGGCGGTGGATTTTGCCTACGCCGTGCACACCGATGTCGGTAATCATTGCACGGCGGTCAAGGTAAATGGCGAACTGATGCCGATGCGTATCCAGCTGCGCAACGGCGACCAGGTGGAGGTGTTGACTTCACCCAATGCCTGGCCCAACCCTGCGTGGATCAATTTTGTGGTATCCGGCAAAGCGCGTGCGCATATTCGCCACTATCTGCGTACCATGCACGCCGAAGAATCGGCCCAGCTCGGCGAGCGTCTGCTCGATCAGGCGCTGCGCGCGCTGGGGGCCGACCCGAGTAAAATCCAGGCCAGTTGCTGGGAGCGTCTGTACAAGGAAACCGGCAAGGAGCGCGTGGAAGTCCTCACCGATATCGGTCTGGGCAAGCGCCTTAACGTGGTGGTGGCACGCCAGCTGCTGGCGCAGGAAAGCGGCCAGCCGGTGCAGCGCCCCCATGGGGCCATCGCTATCCGCGGCTCCGAAGGGGTAGCGGTGCAGCTGGCCAAATGTTGCCATCCGATACCGGGTGACCCCATTATCGGTTTCATCAAGTCCGACCAGGGCTTGGTGATCCATACCCATGATTGCCCCTCCATCAAGCACTACCGCGACGATCCGGACAAATGGCTGGACGTTGAGTGGGAGCCGGGGCTGACTAAAATGTTCGACGTCAACATCAAGCTCATCGTGCTCAACCAGCGCGGCGTGCTGGCCAAATTGGCGGCGGTTATCGCTGACGAAGGCTCCAACATCGACAATGTGGCGATGGAGGAAGAGGACGGCAGCCAGTACACCACCATCTATTTCACTTTGCAGGTGGAACAGCGCATGCACCTGGCGCGCATCATGCGCAGCTTGCGGGTTCTGCCCGAAGTAGTGCGCATCATGCGCGTGAAAAACCGCAAGGATGGACGCGTGCAGACGCAGTAGTTTTGCGGGTAGGCAGTCACCAAAATTCAAATCCAACAGGAACGCTCATGAGCAAACACATCATCCGCACCGACGCCGCACCCGCCGCGATTGGCACCTACTCGCAGGCGGTGAAAGTCGGCAATACGGTCTATCTGTCCGGCCAGATTGGCCTCGATCCCGCCACCATGCAGATGGTCGAGAGCACGGAGGCGCAGATTCACCGCGTGTTTCAGAATCTGCAGGCAGTGGCCGAGGCCGCTGGCGGCAGTCTGGCTGATGTGGTCAAGCTGAATGTGTTTCTCACCGATCTGAGCCACTTCGCCAAGGTGAACCAGATCATGGCTGAATATTTCAACGAACCCTACCCGGCGCGCGCCGCGGTGGGGGTGGCGGCACTGCCGCGCGGCGCCGATGTCGAGGCCGACGGGGTAATGGTGCTGGACTGATTGGCTGCGTTGCCCAAACCGGCGCGGCGCGCCAAGCCCGTCGCGGCGCTTAGCGCGCTGCCTCCGGTGTTCGCCAAGCTGGGATTGCATAGCGCGGCGGATTTGATCCTGCACCTGCCGCTGCGCTACGAAGATGAAACCCGCATCACTGCCATTGCCGATGCCCTGCCGGGCCGAGCCACCCAGGTGCAGGGCGTGGTTACCCATTGCGAGGCCCAGTACAAGCCGCGCCGGGCGCTGATTGCGCGCATTCGTGACGACAGTGGCGGCGAGATCGGCCTGCGTTTCATCAATTTTTACGGCAGCCAGGCCAAACAGTTTGCCGAGGGCAATCTGATCCGTGCATTGGGCGAAGTGCGCGGCGGTTTCTGGGGATTGGAGATGGTGCATCCGCGCTACCGCGTGGTGAGTGCCGAAGCGCCGTTGCCGGACAGCCTCACGCCGATTTACCCTGCGGCTGCTGGTATTTCGCAAACCTTGCTGCGCAAGCACATCGCCGCAGCGCTGTTACAGGTGAATTTGGCCGATACCTTGCCGGACACGCTGCGCAGCCGTTATCACCTGCCTGATTTTGCCGGTAGCGTGCATACCCTGCATCATCCCCCTCCCGATATTCCCACTGTCCAGCTCGAATATCGTACCCATCCGGCATGGCGGCGCATCAAGTTCGACGAGCTGCTGGCGCAGCAATTGTCGCTGCGCCTGGCGCGCAACGCCCGGCGTGCACAGGGCGCACCCATGCTGACGGATGAGGTGGCGCTGGTGGCGCAACTGGAGCATGCCCTGCCATTCCGGCTCACTGGTGCCCAGCGGCGCGTATGGCATGAAATTCGTACCGACCTTGCCGTGTGCCACCCCATGCAGCGCTTGCTGCAGGGCGATGTGGGCAGCGGCAAGACGGTGGTTGCCGCGCTCGCCGCAGCACAGGCCATCGGGCATGGCTACCAGGCTGCGTTCATGGCGCCGACTGAAATTCTCGCCGAGCAGCATTATCACAAGCTCACGCAATGGTTTGCGCCGCTGGGCATCGAGGTGGCATGGCTGGCGGGGAGCCTGTCCAAAAAAGACAAACAGGCAGCAGTGGCGCGGCTGGTGTCGGGAGAGGCGCAGCTTGCGGCGGGCACTCACGCGCTGTTCCAGGAGCAGGTTGAATTTGCCAATCTGGGGCTCGCCATCATTGACGAGCAGCACCGATTTGGCGTTGCCCAGCGTCTGGCGCTGCGCCAGAAGGGCGGCCAGCCGCATCAGCTGATGATGAGCGCCACCCCGATCCCGCGCACGCTCTCCATGAGCTATTACGCCGATCTCGATGTGTCGGTGATAGACGAACTGCCGCCGGGACGCAGCCCGGTGGCGACCAAGCTTCTGGCCGACAGCCGGCGTGAACAGGTGATTGAACTGGTGCGCGAACGTTGCTGCGCGGGGGAGCAAGTCTACTGGGTGTGTCCGTTGATTGAAGAGTCGGAGAAACTGCAGTTGCAGACCGCGCTGGATACCCACGCAGTACTCGCGTCTGCGTTGCCCGAGCTCAATATCGGCCTGGTACACGGGCGCATGAACGGCCGCGACAAGGCCGGGGTGATGGCCGGTTTCAAACGGGGTGATCTGCAATTGCTGGTGGCGACTACGGTAATTGAGGTTGGCGTAGACGTGCCGCGCGCTTCGCTGATGGTGATCGAACACGCCGAACGCATGGGATTGGCACAACTGCACCAGTTACGCGGCCGGGTCGGGCGCGGTAGTACGCAAAGCGCGTGCATCCTGCTCTATCAGCAGCCGTTGTCAGAAACAGCGCGGGCCCGGCTCAAGGTGATTTTCGAGAACACCGACGGCTTCGTCATCGCCCGCGAGGATTTGCGCCTGCGCGGTCCGGGCGAATTCCTTGGCGCACGCCAGTCAGGTGCACCCATGCTGCGCTTTGCCGATATCGAGACGGATGCCGATATACTCGAACAAGCGCGTGCTGCCGCCGAATGGCTGCTCATTCATGATGGGCCGGCGGCACAGAACCATGTGTTGCGCTGGTTGGGCGGACGTCAGGATTATGTTAAAACCTGATTAGTTGTAATGTACCAGACAGTTTTTTCGGCAGATGTCGTTAATTTTTATACGGCGCAATCATAAGCTCCGTTAATAAACGGGAGAGTGTAGATGAACATGCGACTATGGCAGGGTTTGATATTACTCGGCATGCTGATGGCGAGGCCGGGCATGGCAGTGGAAACGCTGTTTCTCGGAATACAGGACTACAACCGCAGTCCCATCGTCGTGGCGGAGGAATTCCATGGGCTGACCAGTTATCTCAGTCGTGAGCTGAAACGCCCGGTCAAAGTCGAAACGGTGCGCAACTACGACAAATATCTGGCAGAAGCCCAACAAAAAAAATTCGCCTTCATGTTTGCGCCACCTTCCATGATCATGCAGGCCAACAAGCTGGCCGGCTATGAGCCGATCGCTAAAATTCCAGGGCAGATATCTGCGGGTTTCATGGCGCTGTCGTCCAGCGGCATTGCCTTTCCGGAAGACATGAAAGGCAAGCGCATCGGTTTTACCGACGAGGATTCCATGGTCACCCAGCTGGCACTGGCAGAGTTGCGCAGCAAGCATATTGACCCGGCAAAATACTTCAAAAGCGTGGCTTATTATCATGACGTGGATGGCATTGCGACTGCATTCAAGTACAAGCTGATCGACATCGGCGTAGCCAATACCGGGGTATTGACCCTGTGGAACAACAACGGCATGGATCTCAACCTCATCATGCAGAGCAAGGGCGTGCCACACCTCACTTTCGCCGTGCGCGGAGACCTGCCGGGCGCAATCAAGCAAGCAGTAGCGCAGGCGCTGGTGCGCGCCGACAAGGATAAGGAAGCACAAAGTTACTTCAGGAATACCGGCTTCTCCAGTTTTGAGACGGCCAGTCTGGCTGATTACAAGGACATGGCGTTGTTATTGAACAACCGCTGAGTTGCAACCATACTTGTCAAGTCAATGGCTCCGTGGTTGATTGCTTTTCCAGGTTCAATCGGGCGCAGGCTACGTGGCATAATGGCGCGGTTTGCTTAACCATCACCCACCATGTCCGGCCTGTGCAATTCATCTTCCTGGCGCACCCAGCTGATTGGCGTTCACGGCGCCGCGCGCAGCTGGCTTACCGATCAAGGTTCGCTTACACGCCGTATTATCGAGCATTGCCCACGGTTCAGTGTGCGTCATCTGCACCAGCATTCCGGCCGGGCGGGTCTGGACGAGGCGGCGATGTGTGGACTGGGCGCGACACCCATGGCGTTACTGCGCGAAGTATTTCTGTATTGCCACGATACCCCGGTGGTATTCGCCCATAGCGTGTTACCGCACAGCAGTTTGAGCGGCGCCTGGACGAAGCTCGGCAAGCTGGGTAACCGGCCGCTGGGCGCAGCACTGTTCGCCAATCCGTGCGTGCACCGCGCGTCCCTCGCATTCAAACGTCTCAACGCACGCCATCCCTTGTACCAGCGTGCCTGCGCACAGCTTGACCAGCGCCCGCCGTATCTGTGGGCGCGGCGCTCGCTGTTTGGATTGCGTGGCCGCCGCATTCTGGTCACCGAAGTTTTTTTACCTACGCTTCTGGAGCTGTCATGACGCTGGCGCAACGCTTGAGCCTGTACGAAAAACTGATGCGCCTGGATAAGCCGATCGGCATTCTGCTGCTGCTGTGGCCCACTCTGTGGGGGCTGTGGTTCGCATCGGCGGGACACCCGGAATGGATGGTGCTGTGGATTTTTGTGCTGGGCACGGTGCTGATGCGTTCCGCCGGCTGCGTCGTCAATGACTATGCTGACCGCGATTTCGACGCCCACGTGGCGCGCACCAAAGACCGCCCGCTGGCGGCGGGAAAGGTGGGTGGCAAGGAGGCGCTGCTGCTTGCTGCCGTTCTGTCCGCGCTGGCTTTTTTGCTGATCCTGCCACTCAACCGGCTGGTGATGATGTTGTCCGTGCCGGCGCTGTTCCTGGCAGCCAGCTATCCCTTCACCAAGCGCTTTTTCGCCATTCCGCAAGCCTATCTTGGCATCGCTTTTGGCTTTGGTATTCCCATGGCCTATGCCGCACAGCTCAACAGCGTGCCGCTGGAAGCCTGGCTGCTGCTGGTGGCGAATATCTTCTGGGCGATTGCCTACGACACCGAGTACGCCATGGTGGATCGCGACGACGACATGAAAATCGGCATCAAGACTTCAGCACTGACGTTTGGCCGTTTCGATGTGGCGGCGGTGATGCTGTGCTATGCCGCGGCTTTGGTGTTGCTTGCGTATGCAGGCTGGCGTCAGGGCAGGGGGATATGGTTCGACGCGGGACTGGGTGTGGCAGCGGCCATAGCTGTTTACCATTACACATTGATCCGGGGCCGCGACCGCGCGCGTTGCTTCAAGGCTTTTCTGCACAATAACTGGCTGGGCGCGGCCGTCTTCGCCGGGATTGTGCTGGACTACTGGCTACGTTAATTCAATCGGTTTTTTGCGTGCAATCCACGCGCTTGAGTTGCGTGTTCGCAAAAGTCTGCTGGAGTTGCGCCATTTTTGCCTGCTCGGCAGCGTTCAGGTCGCGCAGCGCAAATACGCTGGTGGTTTTGCCGCGCGCCTCGATACGCACCGCTTGTATGCCTTTCTTGCGTAGTTCGGCCACGCGCGCCTCGGCAATCGACTGCTTGGCATACAGCCCGAGCGAAATGGCATTCTGCCACTTGCCAGCCGGGCGTACCACGGCAAGGTCATGCACGCCCAGACTGACCAGTTCCGCGGCCTTGTTATCCGCCTCCGCCTTGGATGCCAGGGGTGGGTAATATACCCAGTAGGGGCCGCCCGGCGTACCCAGCGCCTGGCGCGTGAGGCGGTCGCCCAGCTTGAGTTGATCCAGCGCGGCGACGGCGTTGTCCAGCTGCGCCGGCGGAACCGGTCCCCAGGTCATGCAGAGTTTGTCATTGGTGTCGGGTTTTGAGGCGGATACTGGCGCGGGCTGTGGCGCCGGTAGCGGTGCATGCACGGGCGGCGGCCTGGGGGATGGGATGGCACGCGGCTCCCCAGCCAGCGCGATGCGCTCGGGGTGCAGTGCGGGATGGGGATTGCGCGCAGTCATGCTGCCACCCCATTGCAGCATGGCGAATACGGCCAAATTGGCAAGCAGCAATAACAGAAACAGCAGTCTCACAGATGCTCCTCATGCGCGATGATGCGCAATCCTTCCAGTACCAGATTTTCCACCAGCCGCAGCGGTTGCGGAAGATGCGTGGCAAGATGCGCGCCATCTCCTCCGCTGACAATCAGCTCTGGCGTACTCCCGGCATGCTGTGCCAGTTGTGCGCGGAGCAGTCCTGCTGCACCGGTTATCGCCAGGATGCGTCCGCTCTCCAGCGCATCCGCTGTGTTGTCCGGCCAGGCGCTGAAGCTGCCCGAATCGTTCGCCAGTCCCGCGGTGCCTTGCTGCAGCATGCTGCCCATCATGTGGTAGCCGGGCAGGATGATGCCGCCTAAGAAATCGCCTTGGTGCAGCGCGTCCATGGTAATCGCCGTGCCGGCGTTGACCACCAGCGCGGTGCGGGCGCCGAGGTGATGGGCACCGATCAGCGCAGCCCAGCGGTCTGCGCCCAGTTGCACGGGCACCGCGTAAGCATTGCTTACCCCGCACTGGCTGGCGCGGGCAGCCACTCGCTGCACACTGATCGCGTAGCGCGCCAGGCTGTGTTCGAGCATGGCTTGCAGTTGCTCTCCGGCGACATTGCTGAACACGATTTGTTGCGGCTTGGGTAGCTTGTCCAGCGCGCGCTCAAGTTCGTCTATTTCATGGTGCGCGCATTGGCCGTGTGCCAGCCATGCCTGCCCGTCATGGAATCCCCATTTAATGCGGGTGTTACCCGCGTCGATCGCCAGTATCACGAAATGCGGCGGGTCAGATGGACTTCACCGCTATTGAGCGCCAGCTGCTGCCCGTCTGCGCTTTGCAGCAGCAGCGCACCGTCTGCAGACAAGCCAATGGCCGTGCCGAGCTGTTCGCTGCCATTGGCGAGCAGCACGCGTACGGACTTGTCCTGGTAAGCATGAGCGGCGAGCCATTCTGCGCGCAATTGGGTGAGTCCGGATTGCTCGAAATCCTGCATCACGGCATCCAGGTGAATCAGCAGCGCAGCCAGCAATTGGTTGCGCTCGATGCGTGTGCCACACACTTCATTCAGGTCGGTCACCGACTGGTCGATTTCAGCGCGCACCGACGCTGGCAGTTGCAGGTTGATGCCAATGCCGATAACCGCAAGTGACGGTCCCATCACATCGCCCTGCACTTCAATCAGGATTCCGGCCAGCTTGCGGTACTGCCAGAGCAGATCGTTCGGCCATTTGAGTTGCACCGCATCCGCGCCGAATTGGCGCAATGCACGCAGCAGCGCCACCCCCACTGCCAGGCTCAAGCCGGAAAGCGCTGCAATGCCTGTATCAAAACGCCACAGCACCGAGCAGGCGAGACTGCCGCCCAGCACGCTCTGCCACATGCGCCCGCGCCGGCCGCGCCCGGCGAGCTGCATCTCTGCCACCAGACAACTGCGATGCGGTGCATCGTCTGCCGCTGCCCGCATCAGCTCGGTATTGGTCGAGTCGAGATGCTCGGCCACGCGGATGTGAAAACGCCCGGCGTGCGTGCCCAGCGCATCCTCAATCACGCCTGCATCGAGCCAGTCGGGCGCAGCGGGCAGACGATAGCCGCGCCCCCGCACCTTGTGCAGCACCGTGCCGTGATCCTGTGCCGCCTGGAGCGCATTCCACACGCTGGCGCGCGACACGCCAAAGCGCTGCGCGAGCGTTTCCCCGGAATGGAATTCACCGTCGGACAAGACACGCAGCAGAGGGAGTAATAATGGATTCAAAGCAGAAAACAGGATTGGACTTTCACAAGTTTAGCACGCCGGATTAGTCCCCCAGCAGCCCGCTGGGCAGGCCGTCTATGCTCATGCGGTTTTTCTCGCGCCAGTAGTCGAGCAGCCCGGCAGCGCCCTTCTTTTCCGCCCAGCGTGCCAGCGTGTCACGCTCCCCTGCGTAAACATATTGCGGCACCGCGTAGCCGCACGAAGTCTGCACCGAATCCACATTCAACTCGATGATCTGACGTTCTGCCGGCAGTGCGGGAAAATGCGCACGCAAAGCCGCCCAATCGGCATCGCGCGGCTTCACTGCGCGGCCCTGTCCATACAGCCGCAGGATCAGCGGGTCGGCGTCGAAGCTGCAAAACATCAAGGTCATGCGCCCGTTTTCCAGCAGGTGCGCGGCGCTCTCATTGCCGCTGCCGGTGAGATCAAGGTACGCCACCCGGTCAGGGCTCAGCACGCGCAGGCTGTCCATGCCTTTGGGTGAAAGGTTGATGCGCCCGGCTGCGGGTGCCGTGGCAGTAAAAAAAATCTTTTGGCTGCGAATAAACAGCTGATGCTGTTCGGTAATTGCGGGATAGAATTTAGCCATGACATTTTTCCTGTTCGCGCCAGCGAAAGTGCGCCGTGCATAATGATAAATGCTGGAGTCAGAATGATTAAGACAAATCTGTTTGGCGACGTTCGAGCAGAGCAGGATCACGAGGTGCCGGACAGATCATTGCCAGAGTCTCCAGGTGGCGCGGTTGGACACGAGCAATGATCATTATCGATGCCACCAGCTACTGCGGCGTTCGCCAGCCAGATTACGCAGCTTCTGGTAAGTAGCCAATTCCTCGGACGAAAGCTGTTCCGGGATGTGCACCTGGATGCGCAGGTAAAGATCGCCATGATGCTTGCCACCGAATTCCGGCAGCCCCTTGCCACGAACGCGCAGCACGGCGTCGGGCTGGGTGCCCGGTGGAATGGTCACCTCGGCAGGATGATCCAGGGTAGGGACCTTCAGCTTCGTGCCGAGCACTGCATCGGTCAGTGCGATCATTTCGCTGCGCCAAAGATCCGCACCGTCGCGCTCGAAGCGCGGATCGGCGGCGCTGTGCACCACCACGAACAGGTCACCCGCTGTTCCGCCCGGTTCCCTGCTCGGCATGCCGCGTTCCGGTATACGCAAGGCCATGCCTTCCTCAACGCCGACCGGAATCGTGACGCTCAGTATTTCTTCTTGTTCGGTCTTGCCGGTACCGCCGCAATCCGGGCACGGCTTGTCAATAATGACACCCCGACCGCCGCAGGCCGGACAGGTGGTGATCTGCTGGATGACAACATTATTTTTGCCGCGGGTTTCACGGCGGCTGGTGGTTTGCTGGCCAGTGCCGTTGCATGTCTTGCAAGTGATGGGTTGGGTGCCTGCTGCCGCGCCGCTGCCATGACAGGCCGAACATGCTGTCTGGTAGGGCAGGCGCACCTTCTCCGCGCCGCCGGAAGCAACCTTCTCCAGCGGAACAGTCAGCTCCACTTCGATGTTGGCGCCGCGCTCCGGTCCGGCCTTGTTGCGATGAAAAAAATGGTCGAACAGTCCACCGCCGAAACCCAAATCGAGGCCGCTGAACAGGTCGCCGAAATCGATGCCGCTGAACAAGTCTTCGCGGCTGAACCCGGCTACGCCTGCAAATCCCCGTGTATCGTATTCGCTCCGTTTCTTCGGATCAGAGAGCACAGCATAGGCTTCGGCAATCTCCTTAAAGCGTTCTTCGGCGCCTGGCGCCTTATTGCGATCAGGGTGGTACTGCAAGGCAAGCTTGCGAAAGGCGTCCTTGATCGCCTTCTGCTCGGCATCTTTCGGAACGCCAAGCACCTCATAGTAATCGCGTTGGGCAGTTGCGATGATCATCAGTCCTGAGTTTTTTCAGCCACGGAGCATCATGGATGAAGCGTGGGTATGCGCGTGTTAATCCGTGGCTAAATTTTATTCTATTATTTTGCTTCCTTATACTCCGCGTCCACCACCCTGCCGCGCGGACCGGATCCGCTAGGCCTGGCTTCGCCAGCAGCGCCTGCACCCGTTTTCGGCCCCGGATAGGGAGTCTGTGCATACACTCCGGCGCCGGGCTGCTGGGCATAAATCACCGCACCGGCTTCCTTCAGCACTTTCTGCAATGCTTCCGCACGCTCGGTGGCAAGCTGGGCATCGCGCTTGGCAAGTGCTTCTTTCACCTCGCGCAACGCGGTCTCGATCCGCCCCTTGAGTTCGGCGGTGAGTTTGTCGCCAAAATCCGCGAGTACCTTTTCCGCCTGGTAACAGGTGGAGTCTGCCGCATTCAGCTTGTCGGCTTCCTCGCGCCGTTTCTTGTCCTGATCGGCATATTGTTCTGCTTCTTTGATCATGCGCTGCTTCTCATCATTGGACAGCCGGGTTGAGCCGGAAATGCGGATGGACTGGGTTCTTTCCGTGGCGGTGTCCCTGGCGGTAACGTTGAGGATGCCATTCGAGTCGATGTCGAACGTCACCTCGATTTTCGGCATGCCGCGCGGCGCTGGTGCCAGACCGTCAAGGTTGAATTCGCCCAGGCTGGTATTATCCGGCGCCATCGGACGCTCGCCCTGAAAAACATGGATGGTGACGCTGGCCTGCATGTCGGCGGCAGTGGTGAAAATCTCGGTTTTCTTCACCGGCACCGGGGTATTGCGCGAGATCAGGGGGGTGGCTACCCCGCCCAGCGTTTCGACGCCTAGCGTCAGCGGCGTGACGTCTACCAACACGATGTCGCTCACTTCGCCAGCCAGCACACCCGCCTGTATCGCTGCGCCGGCGGCAACGCATTCCATGGGATCGACACCCATTTCGGCCTTGCGGCCTAACATGTCCTCGAAGAAGGTGCGCACCGCTGGCATGCGCGTCGGTCCACCGACAAAAACGATGCGATCGACATCACGTGGCGTGATGCCGGCATCGTGTAGCGCCTGTTCAACCGGACCGCGACAGCGCTCGATTACGGAACGTACCACGCGCTCCAGATCAGTGCGCGTCAGATCCAGTTCAAGATGGCGTGGCTCCCCGGCTGTCGAGGCAATGTACGGCAGGCTGATGTGGGTGGTGGTGCTGGTAGTGAGCTCGATCTTGGCCATTTCCGAGGCTTCGAGGAGGCGCGCCGCGGCTTTGCGATCGCCGCGCACATCAATGCCGGATTCGGTCCTGAAGCGGTCGGCCAGGTATTCGAAAATACGCTGGTTCATGTCAGTACCGCCGAGTTGGGTATCGCCCGAAGTGCTCTTGACCTCAAACACACCCTTGCCGAATTCCATGATGGTGACATCAAGCGTGCCACCGCCAAAATCGATCACCGTGATACGCAGCTCCTGACCCAGGTGGTCAAGCCCATAGGCGAGTGCGGCTGCAGTGGGTTCGTTCACCAGTCGCGCCACCTCGATACCGGCGATGCCACAGGCATCCTTGGTGGCATTGCGCTGATTGTCATCGAAATAGGCAGGAACAGTGACCACCGCCCTGGTTACCGGCTCGCCCAGGAAGGCTTCGGCATCACGCTTGATTTTTTGCAGGAGAAAAGCAGACAGCTGCTCAGGCGAATACTCGTTATTGCGCAGGCGGACCTTCTCGCGCCGCCCCATCCGGCGCTTGAAAGCGGTGGCTGTCCCTTCCGGATTCGATGTCGCCTGACGGCGCGCCGGTTCGCCAACCACTACCTGCCCATCGGCGGTCACTGCAACATAACTGGGGAAGGCCTTGCCGCCCAGGCTGACACCTTCGGCGCTGGGGATGATGACGGGTCGTCCTCCGCGTAATACGGCAGCCGCGGAATTGGAAGTGCCGAGGTCGATCCCAATGATGGCCATATTGCGATTCTCCTGAATTTTTGGGTCGCCCTGCAGGGCGACCCAAAATCATTGCCAAGACCACATGTGCATTGTTAAGGATAGTTAAGAGAAACAAAAATAATAAGAAATTCATGTACCCGGCCGCCGATGTTCGCCTTTGGGGGCTGGATATCTCTACGAAAACTTTTCATGCAGAAGCTTCTATACTGGATTAAATGCGGTGGGAATATTTCAATTGACCACCTGCCAAGGTACGCCAGGCTCGCTGTATCCGTTGCAGGCATTGCTGGCGGCGGCGAAGCACCCGTGCCCGGCCTTCTGTCAACACACCGAAAGGAGAAAGTCATGGCTGTCGTCAATATCGGCAACTACTATGCGGAATGGATGCCCTCCGGCAAGCCGGACAAACCTGGCTGTGGGCGGATCATCCTGCGCAGCTCAGTTCGCCTGACAGAGTTGTTCCGCCTGACCAACCTGAATTCAGAGGACTACCGCAACCTGCTCCATATGCTGCAAACCGAAAAGCCGGTGTTCTGGGATAGCGAGGCGGGATGGCTGCGAACTGCGCATCCGCAGACGCACGATGCCGAACCGGTGGGGGAACAGGAAGGCAAGTAAGAATCAATTTGGCCAGTCGTTCCCAGTCAGGGCATGACGGACATTTCCATGGTTTGGCTCTCCTGAAAAACGCCTTGAATATTGTGATTTTGCCATCTATAAACCGAAGGGCAGCTGCATTTAACTGTTTTCAAGCTTATCGATTCAGGAGAAACAATCATGGCTGAAGCAAACAAAATCGAAGTAGGGACTATTGAAAAAGGCAAAGAATTGCAAAAGGCAATGCCGGCGCGTGCTTTGAACCCTTTCGAGGAGATGGACCGGTTGTTTGAAGGCTTTCTCCAGCGTGGCTGGATGCGTCCATTCCGCTGGGAGCGGCCATTATGGAAGGAACTCGAGCTGCCGTTCGAAGGCAAAATGCCCAGCGTTGACATTGTCGATCACGACGAGGATATCCTGGTCCGCGCCGAAGTGCCTGGCGTGGACAAAAAAGACCTGGAAATTTCCGTGACGGAAAATACCGTCACCCTCAAGGGCAAATCCAGCCACGAAGAGAAGGAAGAAAAAGGCAATTATTATCGTTGCGAGATTTCACGCGGCGCCTTTGCCCGCACTATCGCCTTGCCCCACGATGTGGATCCAGACAAGTCAAAAGCGACGTTCAAGGATGGCGTTTTGGAACTGACTATGCCCAAGGTGACAAAATCCAAGCGGCACACAATCAAGCTGGATTAGATACCGGGCAAAATCTCTCTGACACAATCTGGCGCAACGGGTTCGAGCTTGAATCCGGGGGCTGGTTCAAGCCCGAAGATGGCGTTGTGCGGGGCCATTCGCAGATCGCGGCCACACGATTTTGAAAATTCAGGCGTTTCTGGCGCAGTGCTTGCGAATCGCGCCATAGCAGAAAATCATCGCTTCTTTGCTCATCGCCACAAGTAGCAGAGAGGTTTTTACTTTCGATTCTGTCAAGGCATAGGAGTCGTTATCATGCCCGAAGTTAAAACCAAATCCGCCAGCAAGAAAAATTCCACTGCATCCATGAAATCCCAAAAGGATACGGCGAGCGGACAGAAAAAAATCTCCATTACCCCTGAAGAACGCTATCACATGATCGCCGAGGCGGCCTATTTTCGTGCCGAAGGCCGCAGTTTTATCATGGGCGACGCTGCGCAAGACTGGCTTGAAGCAGAAGCGGAAATCGACCGCATGCTGCAACAACCATCGGCGCAGGCTAAAGGAACACAAGTGACCGCGAAGCAGGATTTTCAGCAGAAGCTTGAGACGCAACTCAAGGAGTGGGACGCGAAACTCGATGACTTGAAAGTCAAAGCCCTGGAAACAAAGGCCGGAATTCGAGCCGATTACGAAAAGCAGCTTGAGGTTCTTGCCGGCAAGCGGGCCGCCGCCCAGACGAAGATGCAGGAACTGCGCCTGCGCACGGAAGATGCATGGGAAGATCTGAAAGGTGGCACTGAAAAGGCCTGGGACGAAATGCGAAAAGCGCTCGATCAGATCGCTTCCCGTTTCAAGTGACGCGGCGAGGCGCAGGTGAATTCTGACAATCCTGATAAAAGGAGTCCGAAAAATGTATCGTCTATTGATGCTGGTGTTATTGGGTTTGTCCTTAACCCTGTCCGCATGCGGAAAAAAAGAACAGGCCGCGCCACCCGCGGCGAGTTCTGAAAATATTCAAAAATCGGCCACGGAGGCCGGTGGAGCCAAGGCAGATCAGGCGCAGCAGGCCCGCGATGAGTTTGCAGGAAAGGCACAACAGGAAATGGATGAACTCAACACCAAGCTGTTGGAACTCAAGAACAAGGCGCAGACGCTTACCGGCGAGGCGAAGGATAAGATCGATCAGCAGATACAGGATCTGGAGCAGGAACAAAAGGCCGCAGCGCAAAAGCTCGACGAGCTCAAGTCCGCAACGGGCGACAAATGGAATGATCTGAAGTCAGGCGTTTCGGAGGCTGTTGATCGCTTCAAGCAATCCATACAAAAAGCCTCCTCCTGATATGAAAATTCGTCCTCTACACGACCGTGTTCTCGTTAAGCGCCTGGAACCCGAGCACAGGACTGCCTCCGGAATTGTTATTCACGACACTGCAACGGAAAAGCCGGATCAGGGAGAGGTCATCGCTGTCGGCAATGGCAGGATACTGAAAGATGGCAGCATTCTCCCCCTCCAAGTCAAAGTCGGCGACAGGATCCTGTTCGGCAAGTACGGCGGCCAAACCGTAAAGGTACGGGATGAAGAACTGCTCGTTCTGCATGAACAGGACGTCATGGGTGTCATCGAAGGCTGAGTGATCAAACTGAAGCCAACCGAGAGAAAATCAGATGCCAGCCAAGGACATCCTGTTTCATGAAGCTGCACGCACACGGATCTGTGCTGGCGTCGATATTCTCGCCGACGCAGTCAAGGTCACACTTGGTCCCAAAGGCCGTTTCGTCGTGCTTGAACGTCCTTTTGGGACGCCGATCATTGCCAACTCCGGGGTGACGGTAGCCAAACAAATCGAGTTGAAGGACAGGTTTGAAAACATGGGCGCGCAGATGCTCAGGGAGGTCGCCAGCAAGACCTCCGAGACTGCCGGTGATGGCACGACAACTGCCATCGTGCTGGCCCAGGCGATCGTTAAGGAAGGCATGAAATACCTGGCTGCCGGCATGAACCCGATTGAGATCAAGCGCGGCATCGACAAAGCAGTCGAGGCGACTGTCACCGCGCTGAAACAGCAATCGAGACCATGTACAACCAGCAAGGAAATCGCCCAGGTTGGCAGCATTTCCGCCAACGGCGATCATGTTATCGGCGATCTTATTGCCGAGGCAATGGAGAAAGTCGGGCGGGAAGGGGTGATTACCGTCGAGGAAGGATCGGGACTGGTGAACGAACTCGAACTGGTTGAGGGATTGCAGTTCGACCGTGGCTACTTGTCACCCTATTTCATCACCAACCTGGAAAAGCAGATCGCCGTTCTCGAGAACCCTTTCATCTTGCTGCATGAAAAGAGAATTTCCAGCATCCGCGATCTGCTTCCGCTACTGGAGCAGGTCACTCAGGCCAATAAGGCGCTGTTAGTGATTGCTGAAGACGTCGAAGGCGATGCACTCGCGACGCTGGTGGTCAACCATATTCGAGGCGCCCTGAAAGTTTGTGCGGTTAAAGCACCGGGTTTCGGTGACCGGCGCAAATCCATGCTGGAGGATATTGCGATTCTTACCGGCGCTACCGTCATCGCGGAAGAGGTGGGCTTGTCTCTGGAACATGTCACTACCAACGAATTGGGGCAAGCCAATCGCGTCGAAGTCGGAAAAGACCAGACGACTGTTATCAGGGGCGCGGGTGACCCCCATCGCATCGAAGAGCGCGCAAAACAGATTCGCACCCAAATCGAGGAAGCCGCTAGCGACTATGACCGTGAGCAATTGCAGGAACGCCTGGCCAAACTCGTCGGCGGTGTGGCAATCATTAAGCTCGGCGCTGCGAGTGAAGTGGAAATGAAAGAGAAAAGGGGCCGCGTGGATGACGCGATACATGCGACCAAGGCCGCTATCGAGGAAGGTATCGGGCCCGGCGGGGGCGTTGCATTGATTAGAGCACGTGCAGCACTGGAAGGGCTGCAGGGCGCCAACCTGGACCAGGATGCCGGGATCGGGATCGTACATCACGCCCTTGAAGCACCCTTGCGTCAAATCGTCGCCAATGGCGGCGAGGAGCCCTCGGTAATACTGAACCGGGTGGTCCAGGGCAGGGGTAACTTCGGCTACAACAGTGCCAATGGCGAATATGGGGATCTGGTGGATATGGGAATTTTGGATCCCACCAAGGTCACGCACTTCGCGTTGCAAAACGCAGCATCGGTGGCCGGACTGATCCTGACTACTGATTGCGCGGTAGCAGAAATGCTGCAACAGACACCACTGCTTTCAGATGGGATGCAGGGGGAAATGGAAATGTAATCCATGACAAAAATGAGTATCCCGGAAGCGGCCTTTATGCGGAACAGATTTCCAGCTTGATTTTAAAAATGGCGTATTGAAAATTTCGAGGCTTTTTGCCATGAAAAAAATAACAATCGCCTCCGGCGACGCACTGATCATCGTGGATGTGCAAAATGATTTTCTGCCTGGCGGGAGTCTCGCGGTGAAGCACGGTGAAAAAGTGGTGCCCTTTCTGAACCGCTATATCACATTGTTTCAGACCAAACGGCTGCCGATCTTCGCCACCCGGGATTGGCACCCGGCAAACCACTGTTCCTTCCAGGCGCAGGGTGGGGTGTGGCCACAGCACTGCGTCGCAGGAACGCAAGGGGCCGCTTTCCCTTTTCAATTGAATTTGCCGTCCGACGCCTGCATCATCTCCAAGGCCACGACACCCGAGAAAGATGCTTATTCCGGATTCGAGGGAACGGAACTGGAAAGCCGGCTTCGTGCTGCTGGTGTGCGACGGCTGTTTGTGGGTGGTTTGGCGACCGATTATTGCGTGCTGGACACGGTAAGGGACGCACGTCTATACAATTACCCGACTTTTTTACTGGGCGATGCGATACATGCCGTGAACGTGCACCCGGAGGATGGGCGCTTGGCGCTGGAGGAAATGATGCGCCTGGGGGCGGAGCCGACCGGGATCGAGGCGCTTGAATGATCAATCCGCTTGCAAGCCCACTACTGGCAGACCTTTATGAATACACCATGCTGCAAACTTATATTGAGCATGGCATGGAAGAGACTGCGGTGTTCGAATTTTTCGTACGCAGGCTTCCGCCGGGACGAAATTTCCTGGTTGCAGCCGGCCTTGAACAGGCGCTGGCGTTCCTTGAAAATCTGGTATTCTCAGCGGAAGAACTCGACTGGCTTTCCAGGCGCTTTCCGTCCCATGTCATTCACTATCTGACAAACTTCCGTTTTACTGGCGATGTCCACGCCATGCCGGAAGGCACGCTGTTTTTTCCAAACGAGCCAATTCTGCGCGTGACTGCTCCCTTGCCGCAGGCGCAGTTAGTGGAGTCGCGGCTGATGAACCTGCTCAACTTTGAAACGCTGATCGCCACCAAAGCTGCGCGCTCGGTGCTGACTGCGCCGGATAAGCTGCTGGTCGATTTCGGCCTGCGCCGGGCACATGGCGCAGAGGCGGGGCTGCTCGCCGCACGTGCCAGCTATCTGGCCGGATTCGCGGGCACCGCCACCGTGCTGGCAGGGATGCTGTACGACATCCCCGTGTTTGGCACCATGGCCCATTCTTTCATTCAGGCGCATGACGATGAAGCGGTCGCATTCGAACATTTCGCCCGCTCTCACCCGAACAACACCATTCTGCTCATAGACACCTATGACACCGAGATTGCTGCGAGCAAGGTTGTAATCCTTGCCGCCAAGCTTCGAGAGCAAGGCATCACCCTGAAAGCGGTACGCATCGACAGCGGCGATCTGGCTGAGCACGCACGGCGGGTGCGGCGCATTCTCGATGAGGGCGGCCTGAAAGAGGTCACTATTTTCGCCAGCGGCAACCTGGACGAATATCAAATGCACGCACTGCTGTCGTCGGCTGCGCCGATCGATGGTTTCGGCATTGGCACCGCGCTGGATACTTCAAGTGATGCGCCCTCCCTCGACTGCGCCTACAAGCTGCAGGAATACGCGGGACAGCCGCGGCGCAAGCGCTCGGAAGGGAAGGCAACCTGGCCGGGAAGGAAGCAGGTTTATCGCAGCCTCACCGCCGGTGGTCAAATGGCTGGTGACGTGCTGGCACTGGCGGAGCACGACGCGCATCCGGGTGAGGCCCTCATTCATCCCGTGATGCGCGACGGTTGCCGGGTCGAGCCGCAAGTTCCGTTAATGGCATCGCGCCAGCGGGCACTCGCTGAGTATGCCCACCTGCCAGAGGCACTGCGAGGACTGGACAGCGGACCGGTTTATGGTGTGGTGGTTTCCGGCGCGTTACAGGCGCTGACGGGCAAGATGAATCCGGTTGCGCTGTAGCGAATCTTTGTCTGTGCATCACTCCTGGTTCATGCATACGGGCAATCAGCGGTATCAATGAATCGTGGGCTATCACCCAAATCAGGGTCTCATCCTCAATGGGCTGGATGCGAAGCAGGATTTGCCGACGCGGTTCTAACTTGGCATGCGTTGCGCCTGAGCCTGGAGGATATGGGCGAGCACCATCAGGTCATGCGGATCCAGGTCGGAAATCATCCAGTAGACCATTCCCGCTTCGCTCCAGTACACCAGATGATAGCCCTGGATCGACAGTGTGTGGAACGCGGTTTGCCGTTCGTTGGCGGCGGGCCAGATGTAAACGTTGATCAGGTGCAGGCGATGGCGGTATACCAGCGCCGCAACTGCGCGGTGATCGAGATAATCGAGCCTGCCGCCAACGAGCGGGAAGCCCTGCGCGGCCAGATCGTTGACAATGGGAGAGAAGTCGAGCTTGCCATTGAACCATGGCTTCACCGTGTGCTGATCGGAAGAAGCGACATCGGCAAGATGATTGACCATCAGCGAACGCACATGGCTGGAAACCACCTCTTCGGCGAGGAGTTCGTTGGGCGATGGCGTTGCCAGATAAAGGCTGGCACTCCATACCAGGGCGACTAGCGAAGCTAACGCCGTGCCGACATTAAACCAGTTCCACGATCCCCGGTACCATGGCCAGCGTTTTGCCGGCGCGGCCTGCGCTTCATGTTCCAAGGGCAGCGTCGCCCTGATGCGGCTTTCCAGATCACCGGGGGCCTGGAAGTAACTGGCATGCTGCTTGACAGCGTAGCGCAGCGCCGTCTGGCTGACAAATGCGCTGTGGCAGGCAGCGCAGGTTTGTAGATGTTGGTCCATCTCGCTGGCTTCAGGCAAGCCGAGTTCCTGATCCACGTGTGCGGAGAGTAGCTCCAGAGTTCGTTTGCAATCCATCGCGTGACTCCTTAATTCATCCGCTCAAGGCAGACTTGCAGCAGCTTGCGGCCGCGCGCCAGACGCGACATCACCGTTCCGATGGGAATGCCGGTGATATGGGAAATTTCCTTGTAGGACAAATCCTCCAGTTCTCTCAGCACCAATACCTCGCGAAATTCCACGGGTAGCTGTTCCAGCGCCCGATCCAGCAGGCGTTTGTCGTCGCTCCGTGCCAGGATCGCTGCGGGATTGTTGTCCGGCTGATCGCATAACGTCGCCGAGTCCGCTTCGTTGATATCGTGGAACGCCTCATCGCAAAACACGTTCTGTACATGATTGCGATTCTGCTGCAGCCAGGTATAGGTGGTGTTTCTGACGATGGCGAGCAGCCATGCCCGCGCATCTTCGCCGTGAAATCCATCGAAAAACCTGAAGGCGCGCAGATAGGCCTCCTGCACAATGTCCTGCGCGTCCTGATCGCTGCGGGTCAGCCAGCGCGCCAGATTGTAAGCAGCGTTCAGATGCGGCAACGCCATCTCTCCGAATCGCTTGGCTTTCATCGCTTCAGTCACTGCCATCCCATCATGTGGTTATACCGATTAGCGCGCCATTGTATTCCAGCACCCCTCTGAAATCCATTTGATGGACAGCGCGTCCATTGTTACGCGAGAAGTATTTTTACCGCGAGGGAATAAGCAAGCTGCGAGAACGGTATTGCAAGTTGCAGGCGTTAGATCTCAATAACTACTTTGGAGGAAATAATGGAAAAGACACTGGATAGACGCGATTTTTTGAAACTGGCCGGGTTGGCTGGTGTGGTATTCGTTTCCGGACTGGCCGGTTGTTCCGATATGCCGCGACGCAGCGAGGCAGAGGAATTTTATTTCGTTCAACTTTCGGACAGCCACTGGGGTTTTAATGGGCCGAAAGTCAACCCGGATGCGCAAGGCACCTTGAAGAAAGCGGTCGCCGCGGTCAACAGCTTGGCGCAACAGCCAGATTTCATCGTATTCACCGGCGACTTGACTCACACCACCGACGACCCCCAGGAACGCAGAAAACGTCTGGCAGAATTCCGCGATATCGTGAGCGAACTCAAGGTGAAAAATGTTCACTTCATGCCGGGTGAGCACGATGCCTCGCTGGATCATGGCGAGGCTTATCAGGAATTCTTCGGCAAGACCCATTACACCTTCGACCACAAGGGCGTGCATTTCATCGTACTGGACAATGTTTCCGACCCGACGGCGAGTATCGGCGAGGCGCAGTTGCAGTGGCTCGCGGCGGATTTGGATGCGTTACCCAAAGACGCAAAAATCGTGGTATTCACCCATCGCCCGCTGTTCGATCTCTATCCGCAGTGGGACTGGGCCACCCGTGATGGCGACAAGGCAATAGCACTGCTGATGCCGCACCCTAACGTTACCGTGTTCTATGGGCACATTCACCAGGAAAACCACCATATTACCGGACATATCGCGCATCACTCGGCGAAGTCGCTGATCTTCCCGCTACCCGCGCCCGGATCGCAACCCAAGCGCACGCCGCTGCCCTGGGATGCGGCACAGCCGTATAAAGGATTGGGCTATCGCGACGTCGAAGCTGATGTGCAAAAGGCCGAATACCGCATTATGGAACTGCCCGTGGTGAAAGGATGACGCCATGAAACTCAACTCACGTGGATTTAAGATTTTGACCTTGGCCGCAGTCCTTGGCACGGGCCTGGTTAGCGCCGGCGATTATGCGAGCGTACAAACGGAAGAGCCGGTCATCAAAATCGTCGCAAAAAAATTCGATTACACGCCGAATGTAATCAAGCTGAAAAAGGGAGTACCGGTGGTGCTTGAGTTCACCACACTCGACGTCGTGATGGGATTCAAGGTGCCGGATCTGGGGGTTCGTGCCGACATCATTCCGGGCAAGGTTTCCCGGGTGCGCTTGGTTCCGGACAAGGTCGGGACTTTCCCGTTTCTGTGCGATATTTTTTGCGGCAGCGGTCACGAGGATATGACGGGAACCATCGTCGTGACCGACTAACTCGGGGATATAGAAGAGCGGGGCGCCGTATGGATGCAAGACGGCGTTCCTGCCCGTCTTGCTCTCTGTGGATATCAAGGTTTGATGTAATCGAAGCCGTGCTGTTGCAGTTGCATGATGCGGACGATCCCGCCCGGCACGATGACCGACGCATCTATTAGATTGGGCCGATGCCCGAGGGTCTTCGTCATCCCCGTTATGGTCACGTTGCAGGCATCGAATTCCACGCCCTGGACATCCAGCGCCTTGATGCGCTCCGCTACCGGGCTGTCGGCAAACAACATTTTGAGTCCCGGTCCATAGGCAACCATCACGATCTGCACCTTGTCAGGATCGAAATATTTCATCAGATTGGTGATGTTGTTAAGGGTGAGCCCCCACAGCTGCGGATTGTCTTCGCTCACCTGCAGCACAACGTGGGCCTTGGCGAAAGGATGGGGGTGAACGAATTCCGCCTTCTCATAGTTGTAGGACTGCAGCATCGAAGTCTCGGCCAAGGCCGGGCAGATGCCGCCTCCCAGACAGGCAATCATCGCAGCGATCATCGATACCGTACGTGCTCTCTCCATCATGTTGCTCTCCTTGAAATTATATAAATAACGGGTGGATCAGCGGAATCGCTGCCAGGAAAAATCTGCTCCGCATTATGGTGACACCGATAAAATGATCGGTAACTTGCAATACCGGGCCCGCCCGTCATTTATTCCCGATGCCTGTGCGGTGATGCCAGACTGAGATACGTTAAACTCAACAGCATGGATAATCGGGATAAACAGATCGCATTGTTAAACAGCATGCTCCAGCATAAAAACCATGGGCTATAAACGTAAAGCACGCATACTTTTTCTCGGTGGTCTGCATCCGGTACCGCCCAATCTTGCCACGCATTATGCTAATCGTCTGGGAGCCGAATGGATGGAGGCACGCGCTGCAGTGCTGCCCGGCGTGGCGGGCGATGTGCCGCTGCTTACCGACGACGTCCTGGCATGGGCGGATTTGCTGGTCACCCTGGATGCCGTAGCCAACGCTGCGCGCCCGTCGCTGCGCTCCGGGCTGCAGCACCGCCATTATCCGTTTGAGCCGACCCCCGAGGTGGATGACAAGCCTGCCTGGTCTGCGCTGGCAGGCCGCATCCGCGAGCGTGTGGAGGGCATGATCGGCGGACTTCGGTTGATGCAGCGGGCCAGTTTGGACGATGACGGTTTATAATCTAGCCAACACTGAACGATAACCAACGGAGATTACCATGGCCGAAACTGCCATTACCCGCAATAACACCGAACACGCCCAGCTGACCCAGTTTCTGACCCAGCAATACTTGTGCGAATCGCTCACCGTGGCAGAGGTGAACACGCTGCTCAATTATCTGACCGTGCTGCACTTCAGTAGTGACGCGGTGATCTCGGATGTGGGCGACGTCGGCGACGAACTGTATTTCGTGGTCAAAGGCGAGGTCGCACTGGTAATTCCGGATGGCACCAACGAGTATGAAGTGGTGCGCTCGGGCACCGGTGAAATGCTCGGCATGATGTCGTTTTTCGACAAGCGCGCACGTTCGGTGCGACTGGTCGCCAAGGCTGAGGACACGCAGGTGCTGAAGCTGTCGCGCGCCATGTACAAACGCATGAAAGTCGAGCATCCCTATATCGCCATCAATATCGTCGAGCAGGCCGTACTGAGCATGGATCACCTGTTCCGCGCGGTGAGCAGCGATCACGCGCAGTTCTCGCATTACCTCTATGGATCGGGTGTCAAAACCTGACCGGGTTAGGTGCCGGCAGCGTTGGGCCGGTGGAGGTGTTTGCCCGAATAAACGTGGAATACGCCTTGCACATGTCCCGTGCTTGCGAAGTCTGTGTATTTCGAGGTCGGCGACGAGAACACCCCGGTCATTCCTGCCGGATAATTGGGCATGCGCCGTAGCTGGCTATCCAGTGTGGCAGCTCATCTACCGGCATGGGGCGGGCAATGAAATAGCCTTGGGCAATATCGCATTTGTTGCTAATCAGCCAGTCGAGTTCACCTGATGTTTCAACGCCTTCTGCGACAACAGTCAGTCCCAAAGCATGGCAAAGCGCAATCGTCGACTGAACGATAGCGGCATTTTTAGGTGAGTCTGCAACTGAGGTCACGAAGGTTCGGTCGATTTTCAACTCATGCACGGGCAAGGTCTTGAGGTATGCGAGCGAAGCCTGGCCGACACCATAATCGTCAATCGAAAGCTTAAGATCCAGCGCCGCCAGTTCGTCAAGGTGAGTCAGGGCAAGCGTAGGGTCTTCCATTAGTGCACTTTCGGTAATTTCAAGGCAAATTGCCTTGGCTGGAAGGTTGTGTGCGTCGATGAGTTGGCGTATGTAGTCGATCAGCGCCGGGTCCAGGAGGTCCAGCGCCGAAAGGTTAATCGACGTCACGATGAAGAGCCCTTCTTTTTGCCACTGTGCAGTTTGTGCAATGACATTTTTCAGAAGCCAGGGTGTAATTTCTCGAATGAAGCCCGTCTGTTCCGCAAACGGTAAAAAGCGTATCGGCGGCAGCATCCCTCGTTCCGGATGTTGCCAGCGAATGAGCGCTTCGGCCCCCATGATTTTTCCACTAAGCAAGTCCAGTTTTGGCTGGTAGTAGACCATGAACTCGTTTCTGGCTATGGCCTCGCGCATTTCTCCGATCAGTGACAATTGTTCGTGCTGCGGCTCATCGCCGATGTCGCCTGCGAAGGCAATGTTTTTGTGGTGTCGCTTGGCAGCGTACATCGCAAATTCTGCACGTCGGAGTAGGGTGGCGGCATCCTGACCATTCTTCGGAAAGAGTGCAACGCCTAGGCAACCGCCGACATCGAGTCGCTGGCCGTCCACGGTCACGGGATCCTGCAGATTCGTGAGTATCGATTCAGCGAAGTGCGTAATTGTGCTCTGATCCCTGTCTATCAGCAGGAAGGCGAATTCGTCACCCCAAAGCCGTGCGACCAGATCAGTATTGCCAAGGATATGACTGAAACGCAGACCAATTTCACTTAATAGCCGGTCGCCAATGGGGTGCCCGAGTGCATTGTTGATCAACGCGAAACGGTCAAGATTCAGTACGGCGATGGCGCCCTGGCTATTTTTTGGCAATTGATAGAATGCTTCAATAAGACGAGTCCGATTGGCAAGTCCCGTCAATGAGTCTTCATAAGCGAGCTTGAGAATTTTTTGCTCGCGACTTGCCACTCTTTCCCGCATATGATCGAAACTTGCCGCCAACTGGCCGATTTCATCAGGTGGCAGGCTGGGGACAGGTTCGGTATAGTTTCCCGCTTCAATGCGGCGTGCCGCTGCAGCTAACTGGTTGATTGGTTTTACGATCCGTCGCGCCAACATGATGCTGCCGATAGCGAATATGCCAATGCCCGCCAGCACGATGGTCCATAAGATCCTTTGTAAGGATCTGTAAGGCGCTTCGGCCTGCTCAATTGATCTCTGGAGCACTGCCACGGTATGTTGGTCCAATGGAAGCTGAACTGACTGGTAGGACTCATCACCGATTCGCAGCGCTTGTGGAGTGTTGTTCGCCAAATGCGCCAAGGCAACTGGCAGTGCAATTCGTTTGGAGTTCTCAAGGGATGAGGCCAGAACCGTGGTGTTTGTCCCGTCGCGCTGTACCATACTGACCGCAAGGCTGGTCATTTCGGATAGATCACGTGCCCACTTGTCGTCTGCCAGGAAACCGATTGCAACCCAGGCGATCAGCTTGGGGGCCTGAACAGGGACCAGAATGATCTGGTACAGCTTGCCATCCTGTAATTGTCTGAAGCCAGTGCTCTTGCCTTCCGTCTCGGCAACTGACAGCAAATTTTTAAACGGAAATAGGCGCGGTTTTGCGTCTGCGTGTTGCGTGTCCGCGATTAATTGCCCATCCGGGCTGATTACCATCATCACCTGGGCACCGATACGCAAGCCATGATTTCGTATGACCGATCGTATCGTTGGTCGGTCTTGCGTGGCGATAGCTTCACGGAAGGCAAAGTCCGCTGACAATACCGAGGCTGCCATTTCCAGTTGTCGTTGGTTTTGCTCAATCAGCAGTTTGAACACATGGGTACCTGCGGCGAGTTCACGTGCCATCTCAGACTCAACAACTCGCCCATTGTTGTGGGTAACCAACGCAAGAATTAGCGTCATCACCAGCGTCAGCAGGCCAACGAACACGATCACAATGCGGCGCTGGAGTGATTGAAGCATCATCGCCTAATACTGGTCGTGGTCGATGGGTGGTTTCGGTTTGAAGATGCGTGGTGCAACGTCCATGATCGAATCAAGCTTGGTGGTTGCCGCGCCTATCTCGATTTCCCGCAGCGGTAGTTCTTTTTTCTGCCGCGGGTGCCATAGCCTGAGACGATAATGTCCCGGTGGGATATTGGCGATGAGAGCGTGTCCGTTGCTGCCGGTTTTGGCAAAATAAGGGGAGTCGACAACCAGAACATAGGCCTCCATCCAGTCGTGGATATTGCAGCCCAGCGCCACCTCGCCGGATTGATCAAAGACAATGGGCTTTACCGGCTTGCCGGCGTAGAGCTTGATTTCGAAAGTTTTTGCCGGGGAGAACGAATAGAGATGGTGTTTGAACGGATCCCGGTTGGGAAACTCAATGGCCGTGCCTTTTTGCACAATCGTGACATAGGGGTTAAGTTCGCGGTCCCGTTGTTCGATGGTCGCCATGGCGCGTTTGCCAGGAACAGAGCCGGAGAGTGGCTCGACCACAACTGCGGCATCCGCCACCGCGGTGCCGGCCGGCGTCGTCACATAGGCTTCGAGGGTTCCAGCGCACGCGGGTCCGCTGCAAACCAGAAGAATTGCCAGCCAGGCAATGCGTGAACGGGTCATGGCGCAACCTGGAGGGCGGGTGAAATCTGCCAGATTTCGGTAGTCAGGTTTCCATCGCGATAAGTCAGCACATGCCAGACCTTAACCGGGGATGTTCCGCCATATTCTGCCGATGCTTCTACCGAAGCGCCTTTCTGGTTGGCATAGGATTTTAGTTCGCTGAACTTTGCCGGTCGCGGCTTGCCGGCGTTGGCGGCAATAAATTTCTGCCACACGGCGCTGATGGCCGCCTTGCCTTGATAGCGGCCGTCAAGCGGACCGCCGACCCAATCCATGTAAGCGTCTTCCGTATAATCCTGCATCAAGGCAGTCAGGTTTCCGGCAGCAACCGCGTTGAGGTGCGCTTGCGCCTTGGCCTCGTCGAGAGGGCCAGCCCATACAGGTTGGGCAATGGCAAACAAAAAGGTGAAAGCGGCAAACATTAAACGACTCATGTCATTCTCCCAGGATCATGTTGGCGCAAGGGATTCCCGCAGCGGCAACCGGGGCGGCCAGCAATCTGTTGAAATCGCCGTATTCCCGCCAGTATGTTGGCTACGCCGTGGTGTTCACATTCTGCCCAAGATGGGGCGGAAGATTTGAAGAGAGCGCAGCCGGAATGGCGCCAATGAGCGCCGCCGCAGTGCCGGATTCCACATCGAGCACCTTCTTCAGGACCGCTATCCCCACGGCCTGGTTCGCGCGTGAGTCCGTCAGGCTGGTTGCCAAGCTGGCGATGCTGCTTGCGTCCATGATTCCCCCATTATCTATGGCGTAATATCGGCTGGATATGGCATTTCTTTAAATTCCTGGGCAGGGTTGCTAAACGCCACCACCAAACCCATTTTGTCGCCATGCTTCGAACACTGTCACCGCTACCGAGTTTGACAAATTCAGGCTGCGGCTGCCCGCCATCATTGGCAGGCGGATGCGCCGCTCACTGACGAATTCATCCAGCACGTCGCCCGGCAGCCCGCGCGTTTCCGGACCGAATACAAACACGTCGCCGGGCGCGAACTGGCAGGCAGCGATACTGACCGAAGCTTTGGTAGTGAGCGCAAACATGCGCTGTCCATATAGTCGGGCGCGGCACGCTGTCCAGTCTTCATGCACCACCACGCTGGCGTACTCGTGGTAATCCAGCCCGGCGCGGCGCAGCTGTTTGTCTTCCAGCGCAAAACCGAGCGGTTTGACCAGATGCAGGGTGCAGCCGGTATTGGCGGCAAGGCGGATGACGTTGCCGGTATTGGGGGGGATCTCAGGCTGATAGAGAACAATGTTGAACATGGACGGAAAGACCGGGTCTACGGGATATAATCAACGCATAACGATTACACGAGGCTTCCGCATGGTACCGCATTTAACGACTGCCCTCACCGGGCCGTTGCTGGACATGGAGCGCCTGATTCTGGGCGCCACTCCGCAGATTGAACGCTGGTTTCGCAGCCAATGGCAGGAGCATGCCGCTCCGTTTTACACCTCGGTGGATTTGCGTAACAGCGGCTTCAAGCTGGCTCCCGTAGATACCAACCTGTTCCCCGGCGGTTTTAATAATCTCAATCCTGATTTCATCCCGCTGGCTGTGCAGGCGGCGATGAGCGCGGTGGAAAAAATCTGCCCGGACGCGCAGCGTCTGCTGCTGATTCCGGAGAACCACACGCGCAATCTGTTCTATCTGCAAAACGTGGCGCAGCTGGCCAATATCCTGCAGCAAACCGGGTTGGAAGTGCGTCTGGGCAGCCTGATACCGGAGTTGACCGAACCGCTCAAGGTGGATTTACCCGACGGCGCATCGCTGCTGCTCGAACCCATCGTGCGCCACGGCAACCGCGTCGGCGTGGCGGGCTTCGACCCGTGTGCGATCCTGCTCAATAATGACTTGTCGGCAGGCATCCCTGCGCTGCTGCAAAATATCGAGCAATCGCTGTTGCCGCCCCTGCACGCTGGCTGGCATGTGCGCCGCAAGTCACGGCATTTTGCTGCCTACAATCAGGTGGCGACAGAGTTCGCCGCGCTGATCGGGCTCGATCCATGGTTCATCAACCCGTATTTTTCCACCTGCGGACGCGTCAATTTTCAAGAGCGTCAGGGCGAAGAATGCCTGGAGAAAAATGTCACCATCGTGCTCGAACAAATCCGCAAGAAATACGCCGAATACAAAATTGACGCCGAGCCTTTTGTGATTGCCAAGGCGGATGCCGGTACCTATGGCATGGGTATCATGACGGTGAAAGATCCGTCCGAAGTGCGCGAACTGAACCGCAAGCAGCGCAACAAAATGGCGGTGGGCAAGGAAGGCCAGCAAATTTCCGAGGTCATTATCCAGGAGGGGGTGCACACCTTCGAGAGTATCAACGATGCGGTGGCCGAGCCGGTAGTGTACATGGTGGACCATTTCGTGGTGGGCGGATTCTACCGCGTGCATACCGGACGCGGGCCGGATGAGAATCTCAATTCTCCGGGCATGCACTTCGTGCCGCTGGCATTTGCAACCCCGTGCTGCACACCCAACCGCGCGGCCAATCCCGATTCCACACCCAACCGCTTCTATACTTATGGCGTAGTGGCGCGGCTGGCGATGCTGGCGGCATCCATCGAGCTGGAACAAACCGACCCGGAAAATCAATGAATCTTGCTTTCATCCTCGACCCCCTCGACACACTGAAAGCCTACAAGGACAGCAGTGTGGCCATCTTGCGCGAAGCGGCGGCACGTGATCATCAATTGTTTGCACTGCGTCAGCAGGACGTGATCCTGCGCGACAATCAGGTGATCGGCTATGCCAGGCCGGTGCGCGTTGCTGCCGACAACGCCAACTGGTTTGACTTGGGACACGCCGAGGCGACGCCATTGAACCGCTTCGATGCGGTGGTGATGCGCAAAGACCCGCCGTTCGATACTGAATACCTGTACACCACGCATCTGCTGGAGCTGGCGCAAAGTCACGGTGCACGGGTATACAACCGCCCCAATGCCCTGCGTGATTTCAATGAAAAGCTCGCCATCGCGCGCTTCCCGCAATTTACCGCGCCTACCCTGGTGACACGGCGCGCGTTCCATATCCATGAATTTCTCGCCGAGCACGGCGATGTGATTCTGAAGCCGCTGGACGGCATGGGTGGGGCGGGTATTTTCCGCGTGCGTCGCGGTGACGCCAATCTCAATGTCATCGTGGAAACATTGACCCAGCTGGAAACCCGGACGGTGATGGCGCAGCGTTATATCCCGGAAATTACCCGGGGCGACAAGCGCATCCTGCTGATTGATGGCGAGGTGGTGCCGTTTGCGCTGGCGCGCATTCCCGCCGAGGGTGAAACGCGCGGCAACCTGGCTGCCGGCGGGCGCGGTGTCGCGCAAGCCTTGTCCGAACGTGACCGCGAAATTGTGCAGACCATTGCGCCGGTTCTGCGCGATCTGGGCCTGTTTCTGGTCGGGCTGGACGTGATCGGCGACTATCTCACAGAAATCAACGTCACCAGCCCCACCGGGTTCCAGGAAATCACCCAGCAGACCGGTTTTAACGTGGCAGGGATGTTCGTCGATGCGCTGGAACGGCGATGCGTTTGATCGGTGTTTTTGCGCTATTGCTGCTGACGTTGACGGGTTGCGCCAGGGAAGCTCTCTACACTCAGGAGAGCTATGTCTTTGGCACCCGTGTGGAGGTAAGCATTTACGGCGAACCGGAAGCCACGGCACGCCGTGTCAGCGCGCAAATATTGCGTGATTTCGACCAGATGCATCACAGCCTGCATGCCTGGGAGCCGGGCACGCTGGAGCGCATGAACGGCATCTTCGCGCTGAGTCCGAGCCAGGCAGCGATTGCACCCGGCATGATCCCGATTATCCGTGACGCCACGCGTTATTCGGAACAATCGCAAGGCCTGTTCAATCCAGCCATCGGCAACCTGATCCGGCTGTGGGGATTTCAGTCCGATACCTTCCCCCCGAAGTTGCCCGATCCGGCAAAAATCGCCGAACTGGTGCGCGCCAATCCGCAAATGCGCGACATTGTCATCGACGGCATCCTGTTCCACAGCACCAACCCTGCCGTGCGTCTCGATCTGGGTGGCTATGCCAAGGGCTATGCGCTGGACGTGGCAGCCAGCTACCTGCGCAGCCAGGGAGTAAAAAACGCACTGATCAATATCGGTGGCAACATCCTGGCGCTGGGGCAGCACGGCGACCGTCCCTGGCGCGTGGGTATCCAGAATCCGCGCGCACCCGGCCCCATTGCCACGCTGGAATTGCGCGACGGCGAAGCCATCGGCACCTCGGGTGATTATCAGCGCTACTTCGAAGTTGGCGGCAAGCGCTATTGCCACATCATCGACCCGCGCACCGGCTGGCCGGCGCAGGGGGTGCAGGCGGTAACGGTGCTGATTCCACCGTCCGCCCATGCCGGCACCTTGTCCGATGTCGCCAGCAAGCCCATCTTCATTGCCGGCAGCCAGGGCTGGCGCGCAGCGGCGCAACGCATGGGGGTCGCCGATGTGATGTTTATCGACGGGCAGGGGCATGTCGAACTCACCGACGGCATGAAGCAGCGTCTGCGTTTCGAACCGCAGTCCTGACTGCGGTAGAATGGTCGCCTCGCTTAATTTGATTCGATAACCATGATTGGCATACTCATCGTCGCCCACGGTTCGCTGGGTGAAAGTCTGATTCAATGCGCCACACACGTTATGGGCGGCCGCCCGCCTTTGCTCACTCCACTGGACGTGACTGATTGCCCGGACATCATGGCGATGACGGCGAAAGCCCAGCAGCTGATTGACGAGCTTGACCAGGGCGACGGGGTGCTGATGCTGTCCGACATCTACGGCGCCACACCGTGCAATACTGCCTGTCGCCTGCTTTATCCGGGGCGCGTGGAAGGCATTGCCGGGGTCAACCTGCCCATGCTGATCCGCGCGCTCACCTATCGCCACGAGCCGCTCGACAAACTGGTAATCAAGGCACTCTCCGGTGGCCACGAAGGCATCCTGCATATTTCACCGGAGCTGTGCGATGCTGCAACAGGACGTTGAAATCATCAACAAGCTCGGTCTGCATGCGCGCGCGTCGGCCAAGCTGACGCAGACCGCCAGCCAGTTTCAATGCGCAATCTGGCTCACCCGCAACAACCGCCGGGTCAACGCCAAAAGCATCATGGGCGTGATGATGCTGGCGGCGGCCAAGGGCAGCACCCTCCATGTTGAAACCGACGGTATGGACGAGGCTGCAGCCATGGACGCCGTGCTGACGCTGATCAACGACAAGTTTGGAGAAGGCGAGTGAGCGCCACCCTGCACGGCATCGGCGTTTCCAGCGGCATTGCCATCGGCCCGGCGCGGCTGGCCTCGCATACGCGCATCGAAGTCGCGCACTATGTGCTGCAAAAAGCGCACCTCGCCGAGGAGCTGGAGCGCTTCGACGAAGCGGTGCAAACCGTGCGCGCCGAGATGAGCGCATTGCGCAGCCAGATCCCTGCCAACGCCCCGGCGGAGCTGCCCGCGTTCCTCGATATGCATCTGATGATTCTGAACGACTCGATGCTGTCGCAAGCGCCGAAGCAGTTGATCGAAACCAAGCAATGTAACGCGGAGTGGGCGCTCACCCAGCAGATGGAACAGCTGGTGGCGCAGTTCGACGAAATTGACGATGCTTATCTGCGTGAGCGCCAGACCGACGTGGTGCAGGTGGTGGAGCGCGTTATCAAGGTGCTGCTGGGTCACCCCGGCCATCTGCCGCTGGCCGAAGATGCACGCCATGACGGCATCCTGGTGGCGCATGATCTGTCGCCTGCCGACATGATCGGCTTCAAGCGCCAGCAGTTTGCCGCGTTCATTACCGATATGGGCGGCACCACTTCACATACCGCCATCCTCGCGCGCAGCCTGAATATCCCCTCGGTGATGGCGCTGCACAACGCACGCAGTCTGATTCGCGAAAATGAAACCATTATCGTGGACGGCGATCACGGTGTGGTGATTCTCGACCCGGATGAAACGGTGCTGGAAGAGTATCGGCTGCGCCAGAACGAGTGGAAGATTGAACACCAGAAGCTCAAGCGCCTGAAGGGCAACCGCGCCGCCACGCTCGATGGCGTGGTGGTGGAACTGCACGGCAACATCGAACTACCGCAAGACGTCGCGGCGGTGCAGGAATCGGGGGCAACGGGCATCGGTCTGTTCCGCAGCGAATTCCTGTTCATGAACCGCACCGACCTGCCCAGCGAGGACGAGCAGTTTGAAGCCTACCGCGAAGTGGCGCAGGCGATGAACGGGATGCCGGTGACTATCCGTACCCTCGATCTGGGTGCGGACAAACCGCTGGCCGGGCTGACTACCCACACCCTCAACCCGGCACTTGGGCTGCGTGCGATTCGCCTGTGCCTGGCTGAACCGAAACTGTTCCGCACCCAGCTGCGCGCGATTCTGCGCGCCTCGCACTTTGGCCAGGTGCGTATCCTTATTCCCATGCTGTCCAGCCTGCCCGAGCTGCGCCAGACCCAGTACGCGATCGAGGCGGCCAAGGCCAGCCTGATTGCCGACGGCATCGCTTTTGATCCGGCCGTCAAGGTGGGAGGCATGATCGAAATTCCCGCCGCTGCACTGGCCGCACAGAGCTTTGCCGAGCGTATGGATTTTCTGTCCATCGGTACCAACGACCTGATCCAGTACACACTGGCGATTGACCGTGCCGACGACAGCGTGTCGCACCTGTACGACCCGCTGCATCCAGCGGTGTTGCAGCTGATCGCGATGACTATTCGCGCCGGTGAAAAAGCCGGCAAGCCGGTATCGGTGTGCGGCGAAATGGCGGGTGACCCACTGCTCACGCGCCTGTTATTGGGCCTGGGGCTGCGCAGCTATTCCATGCACCCGGCCAGCCTGCTCTCGGTCAAACAGCGCGTGCTCAAAAGCAATAGCGTGGAAGCCACCGTCCAGGCCGGCAAAATCATGCGCGGTCACGAGCCGGACAAGCTGCAAACACTACTTACCCGATTGAACGCCTGATGCACCCGCCATACTGGCAGCAAGCCACACTCGAACTGTCAGCCGGCGACGCCGTGTTGAAATCGCTGATTGCGCGTTATCCGGAAGTCAGTATCCGCAGCCGGGGCGACGCGTTTTCTACGCTGGCACGCTCCATCGCCGGACAGCAGATTTCGGTGAAAGCCTCCGAAGCCGTTTGGCAGCGCCTGTTGGTACACGGCACGGTCACACCGGAGACTATTGCAAGCACTGCGCCGGAGGTTTTGCGTTCGTGTGGTTTCTCGCTGCGCAAGGTTGAATACCTGCGTGATCTCGCAGTCAAATTTCTCGATGGCTCACTGCATCCCGGCTTGTGGCAAGGCATGGACGACGAGGCGGTAATCGACGAATTGTGCCGGGTGCGCGGCATCGGCCGCTGGACGGCGGAAATGTTCCTGATGTTCCATCTGCTGCGTCCGGATGTGCTGCCGCTCGACGATATCGGTCTGCAAAAAGCCATGGCCGCGCACTATCAGAACGGCGAACCGATCAGCAAAATCAAGATGCGCAGCATGGCCGAAGCCTGGCGTCCGTGGCGTTCAGTGGCGACCTGGTACTTGTGGCGCAGCCTGGACCCGCAGGTCGTGGCGTACTAGCGATCAGTCTACGCCTGTTGTGCCAGCCAACGCTTGAGTCCGCTGGCGTCGAGTGCGCCTGACATGCGCGCTGCCTCGGCGCCGTTCTTGAACAGAATCAGGGTAGGGATACTGCGGATATTGTAGCGCGCAGCCAGCGCCTGTTCGGCTTCCGTCTCTACCTTGGCAAAGCGCACCTGACTGGCCAGTTCTGCAGCGGTTTGTTTGAACACGGGCGCCATCATTTTGCAGGGACCACACCAGCTCGCCCAGAAATCCACCAGCACCGGCAAGTCGTTGCGCGTGATGAAGCGGTCGAAGCTGGCCGTGCTGAGGTCAAGCGGCAAACCAGCGTGCAGCGGTGCGCCGCACTTGCCGCATTTGGGTGCTTGATTGACGCGCTCGGCGGGGATGCGGTTAACCGCCTGGCAGGATGGGCAAACCAGATTCATATTGAACACCTTTGCAAAATGATACCCGGTAAGTGCGGCGTTTCAGGCACTTTTCAAGCCGGGTGATCAGCTTTTCAGCAGCGCATCGAGTTTGCCGGCGCGGTCCAGCGCTGAGAGGTCATCGAAGCCACCGACATGGGTGTCGCCCACAAAGATTTGCGGCACGGTGCGGCGCCCGCTACGCGTCATCATCTCCTCGCGGCGGGCGGGGTCAGTGTCCACGCGGATTTTTTCCACGGCGACCCCTTTGCCCTGTAGCAGGCGTTCGGCCATGACGCAGTAGGGACATACTGCGGTGCAATACATGATGACTGTGGACATGTTATTTCACCATCGGCAGGCCGGCCTGTTCCCAAGCCATGATGCCGCCTTTGAGGTTGTAAACCTGGGTAAAGCCGTTTTTGCGCAGGACGCCGCAGGCCATGGCAGAACGCGTGCCACTGCGGCAATTCACCACGACGGCCTTGTCTTTGTGCTTTTCCAGTGGTTTGAGGCTGGCGGCCAACTGCCCAAGCGGGATGTGACGCGCATTGGCAATGTGCCCGGCGGCGAATTCGTTGGTTTCGCGCACGTCCAGCACCAGGGCGTCCTGATGATTGATGAGTTGCACCGCCTGGGTGGTATCAGCGCTGAGCGCACCGCTCAGTTTGCCGCGCACTATGGGCAGAACCAGCATGATGCCGGAAAATGCAGCCAGCAGAACCAGCCAGATGTTTTGTTGAAGAAATTCCAAAATAAACTCCCGGGATTAAAGACCGCAGCCTGTTTTGACACCGGCTTTTTTGAGCATGATGTCCATCGGGCAAAAACGCGTAATGCCGCTCTGAAACAGGTTGAAGCCTACAAAGGCGGTCAGCCATAGCCAGCTGATATGGCTCATGTCCACGGTGCCGGCCAGATGCGCCAGCAGCAGGGAGATCATGATGAACAGGCCGGCGATAATGCGTACGGTGCGTTCTACGGTCATGCTAGTTTCCTTCGGTTGGGTTAAATGGTTTTGTTTTGGCGCGCCAGCAGACGGCGCTCCCACAGGTAATACATCAGCGGAATCACGATCAGCGTCAGCACTGTAGAGGCAAAGGTACCGAAAATCAACGACACCGCCAAGCCCCCGAACACCGGGTCAGTCACCATGATGGCCGAACCCAGGATGATGGCGAGCGCGGTCAGCATGATGGGGCGGAAACGTACCGCACCGGCCTCGATCACTGCTTCCTCGAGGCTGTAGCCGCGTGCCCGGTAATCGACGATGAAGTCGATCAGCAGCAGCGAGTTGCGCACTACCACGCCAGCCAGCGCGATCACGCCGATCATCGAGGTGGCAGTGAATGCCTGCTGGGTGATCCAGTGTCCGGGGAATACGCCCACCAGCGTGAGCGGAATCGCGCCCATCACGATCAGCGGCATCATGAACGACTTGTAGTAGCCCACCAGCATCAGGTAGATGAATACCAGCGCCACGATGAAAGCGGAACCGAGGTCGCGGAACACGTCCAGGGTAAGGCGCATCTCGCCGCCCCACAGCAGGTGGTAGCTCATCACGTCATCGGGCTGTGCCTCAGCGAAGCCAAGATTGCCGGTTTTGAATGTTATCCCGGAAGGCAGCAGTTTGCCGTCGAGCATCTTATCCAGCGCCAGCACGGCGTATACCGGGCTGGATTTTAGCAGTTCGCCGCCGACCATGACTACGGGGTGCTGGTCGCGATCGTAGATCGGCTTGTCCTGGGTAGCGCGCTCCACGGTGGCGATGGCAGAGAGCGGGATCTGCTGGCCGGACATGTTGGTGACGCGTATGGACAGGATTTGCGCGGGCGTCTGGCGTTCGCTTTGTGGCAGGCGCACGGTGATGTCCACCGGCTCGCGCGCGTCGTCCACGTGCACGGTGCCGATGGAAAAACCGGACACGTAGTCATGCAGCAGCTTGCCCACCTGTCCCACTGCCACGCCCGAGAGTGCGGCCTTTTCGCGGTCCACTTTCACATGGAACGCATCCACGGTAGCGGTCACCGAATCGTCCACGTTGACGATGCCGTAGACCTTGCCAAAGTCGCGATTCACGTCTGCCGCTGCAGCGCGCAATTTGTTGTAATCCGGGCCGTACAGCTCAGCCAGAATCTGCGACTGCACCGGCGGGCCGGGCGGCGTTTCGTAAAGTTTCAGCTTGGCCTGCGGGAAGGCCTGGCGTACCGGCGCCAGCGCCACGTTGAAGTCGTTGACGATTGCGTGCGACGACACGGAACGATCATGTTTGCTGGTCAGGTTGACGCGCAACTGGGCGATGTTGTCGCCGCGCTTGAGCATGTCGCCGCGTACCAGGGCGGCGAAATCCACCGGCGCGGTCATGCCGAGAAAGGTCTGGTAGTCAGTCACATATTTTGTTTTTGCCAGAACGTCGCCTACCGCACGTGCCACGCGGTCGGTTTCGGCCAGCGTGGTGCCGGCCGGTGTATCCACCTGCACCAGGAAGGTATTGGTGTTGTCGTTGGGCAGCATTTTCAGCTCCACGCCCAGCGCCGACAACGGGCCGTTCAAGCCGGAAGGCCGAATGAATTGCCAGGCGGGCTGGATCATGGCCGCCAGCAGCAGGCCCAGCACCACCAGAAACAACAGATTGCGGCGGCCAGCATGCTGGATAAACGGCGTAATTACCGCTACGTAGGCACGGTGCAGGCGGTCCTTCGGGTCGGCGGCCATGTCCTCCAGTGCGGGCCTCTCCGCGAGTGATTTGGCGGCCTTGCCGGCGAGCCAGCGGTTGGCAGCCCAGGGCACCACCATGTAGGCGATCACCAGCGAAGCGATCATTGCTATCGGTACGTTGAACGGGATGGGACGCATGAATGGCCCCATCATGCCGGTGACGAAAGCCATCGGGATAAACGCCAGGATGACCGCGATAGTGGCGATATTGGTGGGGTTGCCGATCTCGTTGGTGGCGGTGACCAAGGCTTCCTTGAAGTTCTTGCCGCCGCCGTGATGCAAATGTCGGTGGATGTTTTCCACGACCACGATGGCTGCGTCCACCAGCAGACCCAGCGACAGAATCAGCGCGAACAGGGTGATGCGGTTGATGGTCTGGCCGGCGATGAGGCCGACAGTCAGCACCACAAACAGGATCAGTGGTACGGTCAGGGTAACGATGGCGGCTTCGCGCCAGCCCAGGAACAGCACCAGAATCACCACCACCGAGCCGATGGCGATGCCCAGATGCTCCATCAGGGTATTCACTGCGTCGTTGGCCTTGGCGCCGTCGTCGCGGGTAACGGCGACTTCAATGCCCTGAGGGATGGCCTGGCGTTTCAGGCCGTCCAGCTTCTTGAGTACCGCGTCAGCGACGACGACCGCATTGGTGCCGGCCTTCTTGGCGATGGCGATGGTGACTGCCGGTGCCTCGCCGCGATAGGCGGGGTCATGAGCGGCAGGGCCGTAGGCAAAACGGGTCTGTTCATCGGTTTCCGCCGCGCCGTCCTGGATGGCGGCAACATCCTTCAGGAATACCGGCTTGCCATTGGGCGCGCCGACAATGATCTGGCCCACTTCGCGCGCGTTGCCAATAAATCCGGACAGACGCAACGGCTGGTTGCGATTGCCGTCCACCAGGGTGCCGATCGGCATGGAGACGTTGGCACCTTGCAGCATCTTGTCTACCCGATCGAGGCTCAGGCCGGCTGCCGCCAGTTTGGCAGGGGAGATCCACACGTTGATTGCACGGTGCGCCCCACCCACCAGTTGGGTAAAGGACACGCCCGGCACATTGCGTAACTGTTCGAGCACACGGGCGGACACCTGGCGCAGCTGATAGTCGTCCATCTGGGTGGAGCTCAGCGTCACGGTCATGATCGGCACGTCGTCCACGTTGATGGGCTTGACCAGCGGCTGCATGGCACCCGGTGGCATGCTGTCGAGGTTCTGCATCAACTGGTTGTAGAGCTTGACCAGGCTTTTTTCCTGGTCTTCGCCTACGTCGAACTGGACAGTGACGACGCCGAAGTCGGGGGCAGCATAGCCGAAGGTGTGTTTCACCCCGGACTGGGAATTCATGATCGCTTCCAGCGGCTTCACCACCAGGTTCTGGATTTCAGTGGCCGATGCTCCTGGCTTGGCAACAATTATGTTGGCGGCCGGCACCACGATCTGCGGGTTGTATTCGCGCGCCGTGATGAATAGCGCCATCACCCCGGCCAGCGTCACCGCCAGCATCAGCATGGCGGTAATTTTCGATTCCAGGAAAGTGCGGGCGATCTTGCCCGCGATATTCAGGGGTGCCGGGTGCGGATCAGACATTGCCGCCCCCTGCGTTGATTATTCTGTCGCCAGATTGCAGTTTGGCGGTAGCCGAGGTCACGATGCGCTCGCCGGAGGCCAGGCCCGCCTGGATTTCCACCTGGCCATCGCTGGTATCACCGACGCGCACCATACGGTAATGGGCAATGCCCTGGCCGTCCACCACGAATACGCCGGTAATGCCGGCACGGTCGAGCACAGCCGACTGCGGGACGCGCACGGCTTCACGCTGGCCGGTGGGGAAGGCGACCAGTACATACATGCCGCTCTTGAGCTGGGTACCTTGAGGCAAATCAATTTTGACCAGGTAGGTGTGCGTAACCGGATCGGCGGCGGGTACCAGACGCGCGATCTTGCCGGTGGCAGCGGTACCGCTGCCATTTGCCTGCAAGCCGATGCTGTCGCCCAGCTTCAAGTGGGCGAACACATCGGAAGATACGCTGGTCTGTACCTGCAACCTGGACTGGTTTTCCAGCATCAGTACCGGTTTTCCCGGTGCGGCAAGGTCGCCCACGTTGGCCAGTTTCTGCGTAATGATGCCGGCGAACGGCGCGGTCAGCGTGGCGTAGCGCATTTGTGCAGCGGCAGTGCCGAGTCCGGCGCGGGCAGCCACTGCCTGTTGCTGGGCCACCTGGTATTGCAGTCGCACCTTGTCCCATTGCTGCTTGGGAATGGCCTCTTCCTTGTATAGGGCACCAAAGCGCTGGTAATCATTTTTGGCATCAGCGAGCGCAGCTTCGGCCTGAGCCAGCCCGGCTTTGGCCTGGCTTACCTGGCCCTGAATATCGGTTGGATCAACCGTGAACAGACGTTGACCCGCGACGACGCTTTGTCCTTCCTGCACATTCATTTCACGGATGAAGCCCATCAGGCGCGAAGCGATCTGGGCTTGCTGCTCGGCAATAACGCTGCCGGGAGCAGTGACGATAATGGGCAGCATGGTTTTCTGCACGACGGCAACATTCGCCGTGACTGTGGCCGACTGGGTTGCGGTTTGCTGTTGTTTGCCTTTTTCGCCGCATCCGGTCAAGGCAAGCGTCAGCGCCAATGCAATGGCAGCAGGTTTAATGACTTTCATGGCTCGATGGTTCACGATCAACTCCCTGATTTTTATAACTGGTCTGGTTCGAGCTTGCCGATGGCCAGCCTGAGGCTGGCGCGCTGCACAGCGAGGTCATACTGGGCTGCCACCACATCGGCGTGCGCCTTGTCCTGCTGGGCCTGGGCGGCGAGCAGCTCGGCGATGGTGGCCACGCCGTTGTCATAGCGCTTGTTGACCAGATTGGCTGCCGCATCGGCACTGGTCACGGCGAGCTGGCGCGCAGTCAGGCGAAATTCGGCTTCCTCGGCCTTGCGGCGTGCATCATCCACCTGCAAGGCAATCCCGTTTTCTGCCTGCATCAGGCGCGCCTGCAGTTCGGCGTGGCTGGCCGAGGCGCGATCTACCGCGCCGCGCGTGACGTTGCCATCAAACACAGTCCAGCTTAGCGATCCACCCAGTGTGTAAGAACTGGCGGAAAAACCGATCTTGCTGTCATTCCAGTCCTGGCGCGCCATCAGCCCGACCTGCGGGTACAGGCCGGCTTTGGCTATTTTGACACCTGCCTGCGAGGCGCCCAATTGGTCGCGCATGGCCTTCAGTTTCGGGTTATTAGCCAGCGCCAGTGCGCGCAAATCCGCGGCGCTTCCGGGTACGGCGGTCGGCATGACCGATGCGCCGACATCGAGCGCTTCTGACAACGGCAGCCCCAGCAGAAGATGCAGTTGATCCAGGGCTGCGGCCTCGGCGTTGCTGGCTTGCAACAACTGGATGCGCATGTCTTCCAGTCGTACCTGAGCTGAAAGCAGATCGCTCTTCACCACTACACCGCCTTTGACCAGGCTATCAATGTTCTTGACCTGGGCGGCAGCGGCCGCCTCAGCCTGTTGCGCCACGCTGACGAAGGCGCGCGCGGAATGAACGCCCTGATAGGCTTGCAATACGTTGAAAATGACCTGCTGGCGTGCCGCCACGTCGCCATGCTGGGCGGCCCTGATATAGGCTTGCGCCTGTTCGATGTTGCCCTCGATCAGGCCGCCGGTATATAGCGGTAGCTGGGCTTCCAGGCGCGTGTTGAAATTGTTGACGTTGCCCGGATGGTTGAGGTTGTCCGGCGCAATGCCCAGTGAGGCCGGCCCAGTGAACTGGCTGGCGCCGAAATCATTGAATGTGGCGTTGCGTTGCGACAGCTTGATGCCAAATGCGCTGAGGGCATCGTTAGTGCGTGTGGCATTGACCGAGGCGGTGAGTTTGGGCAACCGGCTGCCTTGAGCCTGGCGCAGCCCGGCCAGGGCCTGGTCAAGCTGGGCACGGCTGACGGATAAGTCCGGGTTCTGGCGCAGCGCGGTGGCTACACACTGGTCAAAGTCAAGTGTTTGTGCCGTCGCAGCGGGTAAATGCACCAGCCAGAATGCAGCGAATAGCAGCAGGGCGCTTAGCGGACTGACGTTATCGTGTGGTTGACGCAGATGCATTTTTACTCGCTCCCTGGCTGGTGGTCTGATCGGATTGGCACAGAGATTGCCTGAATTGCCCATGAACAGGCTGTGATTCTGTACAACACGACATGCTTATATATTAGAAAATAATTATATTCTAACTATTTTGGTCGAAGCAAACGATATTCAGGATTATAGGCGCTTAGAGCGCTTATCTGACTGGATGTTGGCTGGGGTGAGTGATGAGGGAGGCAGAGACTGCGATCAAAACGCGCATCCATGGACCATGAGCCATGGATGCGCGTGAGGAGGGTTTATTTTGAGAAACCGCAAAAAACATCGCGCATCATGCTGATCAGGCGCAAGGTACGGGTATCGCCTACACGGTAGAAGACGCGGTTGGCGTCCTTGCGGGTGCGCAGTACACCCTTGTCGCGCAGAATGGCGAGGTGCTGGGAGATGTTGCTCTGTGAGGTGCCGACACTATCCACAATGTCCTGCACGCTGACTTCGCGGTCACCGAGTACGCACAATATCTTGAGGCGCAACGGATGCGACATTGCTTTCATCGCGCGCGAGGCTTGCTCAATGTGTTCGTCTTTGTCGATCAGGTCCACGTGTTCAAGGTTCAGGATGGTTGCAGTGCTTGTGTTAACAGTACTCATTGGTAAAGTACCCTTTAAAAATCAATCGATTTGAAGAATATTATAATGCAATCAGTATTAAAATATACTAAAATTAAAACTATTAAAAAAATGATAGTTTAGTGCAGAAAGGGTTGCGCCTGAGTGCGCGCCGAAAGCAAATATAAACATGAAGGTAAAACCCGTTCTACTGATTATTCTCGACGGCTTCGGCTGCCGTCACTGCCGTACCGACAATGCCATCGCGCAAGCGCGCAAACCGAATTGGGACAATCTCTGGCAAGCCTATCCCCACACCCTCATCCAGGCTTCCGAATCCGCTGTCGGCTTGCCTTCCGGACAGATGGGCAACTCCGAAGTGGGTCACCTCAACATCGGCGCAGGGCGTGTGGTGTATCAGGAATTCACGCGTATTGACCTGGCCATCAGCAGCGGCTCGTTTTACACCAATCCGGCATTGCTGGCGGCGATAGCTACCGCAAAAAACAACGGCAAGGCGCTGCATATCCTGGGTCTGCTCTCCGATGGCGGTGTGCACAGCCATGAACTGCACATTCACGCCATGCTGGAAATGGCCGCGCGCGAAGGCCTGAAAAAAGTCTATCTGCATGTGTTTCTTGACGGCCGCGATACGCCCCCAAAGAGCGCGGAAGTCAATTTGCAGCGCTTGCAGGCAAAAATCGAACAGTTGCAAGTCGGGCGTGTAGCCTCGATGATCGGGCGTTATTTCGCCATGGATCGCGATCGGCGCTGGCAGCGAGTCAAAGCTGCCTATGATCTGATTACTCAAGGGCGTGCCGAATACACTGCACCTGATGCGTTGGCCGGTCTGATGCAGGCCTACGCGCGCGGCGAGAGCGACGAATTCATCAAGGCCACGGCGATTGTGCCGCCGGACGAGAAACCCGTGCGTATCGAGGATGGCGATACGGTGGTGTTCATGAATTTCCGCTCCGATCGCGCGCGGCAGATTTCGCGCCCATTCATCGAGGTGGATTTCAACGAATTTGAACGCGAATATCAACCCAAACTGGGCGCGTTTTGTACGCTCACCGGTTATAGCGATGAATTCAATGTATCGGTGGCATTCCCGCCAGAACGCATCCGTAACGGCTTTGGTGAGTACGTCTCAAAAACAGGCTTGAAACAGTTGCGTATCGCCGAAACCGAAAAATATCCGCACGTTACCTTCTTTTTCAATGGTGGCGACGAGACGGTTTACGACGGCGAGGAGCGTATCCTGATCCCTTCGCCGGATGTTGCCACCTACGACATGAAGCCGGAGATGAGCGCTTACGAACTCACCGACAAGCTGGTGAATGCGATTGAAACCCGCAAGTTCGACGCCATCATCTGCAACTATGCCAATGCGGACATGGTCGGCCACACCGGCAATCTGCCTGCCGCGGTGCGCGCCATCGAAGTGCTGGACGAATGTCTCGGACGCGTCATCCCGGCGATGCTGGAAGTTGGGGGCGAGATCATCATCACCGCCGACCACGGCAACGCCGAGATGATGCTGGACGAGCAAACCACCCAGGCGCACACCGCCCATACCACCAACCTGGTGCCATTGCTCTATGTCGGCAAGCGTCGCGTGCATCTGGCGGAAAACGGTGCACTGGAAGATGTGAGCCCAACGCTACTCAAATTGATGGGGCTGCTCCAGCCGTCCGAAATGACCGGAAGATCGCTGATCGAGTTCGAGTGAAATACGCGCCCAGACTGTTCGTATTGCTGGTGTTGCTGGGTGGCGCGAGTAATGCGGTCGCGGTGCCCCAGGAAGATCTGGCCAAGCTGCGCCAACATATCGAAGCGCTGCGTCGCGACAACGAAAATGCGCAGGCCAACCGCAGTCAGGCTGCGGACGCCCTGCAGCAATCGGAGCGCGCCATCAGCGATGCCAATCGGCGCGTTTATCAGCTCGATCAGGAACAGGGGGCAGTGAAGCAAAGCCTGGCGCAACTGCGTGTGGATAGCGACGCTACCCGGCTATCGGTCACCCACCAGCAACAACAGCTGGCGCAGCTTCTCAACCAGCAGTATATGAGTGGTCGGGACGATACCGCCAAGCTGCTGATGAATGGCCAGGATCCAAACCAGCTGGCGCGCAACCTGCGCTACTATGCCTACCTTGCACAAGCGCGCTCGGCGCTGATTGCGAGCTTGCAGGCGGGATTGACACGCCTTGATCAGCTTGCTCAGGCACAGCAGCAAAAGCAGGCGCAACTTGACAGCATTCGCCAGCAGCGGCTTGCCCAGCGTCAGCAACTCGAAGTGCAACGTCAGGAAAAACGCCGTGTAATCGACAAGCTGGGCGCACAGATACAAGCCCAGCGCAAGGAAATCGCCACGCTGGAGCGCAACGAAAAGCACCTTACCCGGCTCGTGGAAGCGCTCGCCAAAGCGGCGGCAAAACGCGCTGCTGCTGAAAAAGCTGCGGCAGAAAAAGCCGCCGCAGCGCGCAGGAACCGGCAAAAACCGACGCATAAACGCAGCCGGGAAGCCATCCGGGAAACGCCCCGAACCAGAGCAGAAACGCCTTTGCCGGAGGCGGCGATAACCGGTACCGTGTTTGGCCGCCTTAAAGGCCGGCTCGAATTGCCCGTTCGTGGGGAACTTGTTCACCGTTTCGGCACTCCACGGGAACGGGGTGCCTCATTGTGGAAAGGCCTGTTTATCAAGGCGCACGCAGGCCAGCCAGTACATGTGGTTGCCGCTGGTCGGGTGGTGTTTGCGGACTGGCTGCGCGGATTTGGCAATCTGATTATTGTTGACCACGGTAGTGGCTACATGAGTCTGTACAGTAATAATGAAACATTGTATAAGCAGGTGGGTGACACCGTTGGAGCGGGTGAAACCATTGCTGCCGTGGGCAATAGTGGTGGCGACCCGGAGGCGGGGTTATATTTTGAATTGCGCTATCAGAGTCGGGCATTTGATCCGATGAGCTGGATGGCGGGCAAATGAGGGAACAGGCAATGCGCAGCAAACTGCAAAAAATCGGTCTGGTCGGTGCGGGGGTTATGTTGGGTGCGGCACTCACCCTCAACTATTCTGCCGTGGCGGATCGCGAAGCCGGGCAAGCGCTGCCGCTGGACGAGTTGCGCACTTTTGCCGAGGTATACGGCAAGATCAAAAGCGATTATGTCGAGCCGGTGGATGACAAAACCCTCATCAATTCCGCCATCAATGGCATGCTGTCCGGGCTGGATCCGCACTCGGCATACATGAATGCCGACGAATTCAAGGATTTGCAAGTCGGTACACAAGGTGAATTCGGTGGCCTGGGCATAGAAGTGGGTATGGAAGACGGCTTTGTCAAAGTCGTTTCACCGATCGATGACACACCGGCCTTCAAGGCGGGTCTGAAACCCGGCGATCTGATCATCAAACTGGACGACACGCCAGTCAAGGGCATGACGATCAATGATGCGGTCAAGCGTATGCGCGGCAAGCCCAACACGCCAATTGTGTTGACCATACTGCGTAAAGGCGTACCCAAGCCATTTACCGTTACCCTGATACGAGCTGTCATCAAGGTCAAAAGCGTGAAATACAAGCTGGCCGAGAATGGCTACGGCTACATCCGCATTACCCAGTTCCAGGAACGTACCGGGGAAGATCTGGCGCAGGCGCTGGAAGTTCTGCAGAAAGATAACAAAGGTACGCCACTTAAAGGTCTTGTGCTGGATTTGCGCAATGATCCGGGTGGCTTGCTCAATAGCGCAGTGGGTGTGGCAGCTGCTTTCGTCAAACCCAATTCGCTGGTGGTTTACACCGATGGCCGTACTGCGGATGCCAAGATGAAACTCAACGCCAGCCCCGAATATTACCTGCGTGGCAACCAGGCGGATTACCTCAAAGGCTTGCCTGCCTGGACCAAGACTGTGCCCATGGTGGTGCTGGTCAATGGCGGTTCCGCGTCGGCATCGGAGATCGTGTCGGGTGCATTGCAGGACGATAAGCGTGCCATCATCATGGGTACGCAAAGTTTCGGCAAAGGCTCGGTACAGACCGTGCTGCCCTTGGGTAATGGCACTGGTATCAAGCTCACTACTGCACGCTACTACACGCCAGCCGGGCGCTCGATCCAGAACAAGGGCATCACCCCGGATATCGTGGTGGAAGAGGGCACAGTCACCGGAGCCCAGGGTGACCCCAATCTGAATATCCGTGAGGCCGATCTGGACCGTCATCTTGACAATCCCCAAACAGGCGCGGACAAGCCAGCAACTACACCGGCTATCATCATCGTGCCGGAAAAACCTGCCAAGCCAGTTAAACCAGAAAAACTGGAACCAGGTGAAATCATTTCCAAAAATGATTTCCAGTTCAATCAGGCTTTAAGCCTGCTAAAGGGCTTGAGTATTATGCAGGCGCGGGAAAAATAACCAGCCGGGAAAACGGCTGGCTTGCTAGGGCTGCCCGGTTGCGCGTATTCTGATTACGCGTGCCGGGCAGTCGGCGTTTTCAAGTGCTAGTAATGAAACCCAGCGATCAGGAAAAAACCCGCGAAATCGTGTTCAGTGCCTTGCCCATGCATCAGGCCGGGGCTGCGCTGGCCTTGCTGGATGGCATGCAGGACATGCAGGTAGAACCGGGCCGCCACCCCTATAGTATCGTGGTGCATTACGACGTATGTAACTACACTCTGGAAAAACTGGAAGCTGCCTTACTGGCACAAGGATTTCATCTCGATAATTCCCTGCTGCAGAAACTGCGCCGCGCGCTGGTATATTTTTGCGAGCGTAACCAGCGTGACAATCTCAGCGTGCCGCCGTCCCAGCAGAAATCCGCCAAACCCTTCGTGGAGGCCTTTCAGCATCACCCCCACGGCGACCAGGACGACACCCCGGAAGAGTGGCGTACTTACAAATAACGCAGGCGCCGCACCCTGACATGAACGACGACCAACTGCTGCGCTACAGCCGCCACATCCTGTTGCGCGAAATAGACGTGTCTGGCCAACAACGCATCATTAACGCACGCGTGCTGGTGATTGGTGCCGGTGGGCTGGGCTCGCCGGTATTGTTGTACCTGGCTGCGAGCGGGGTTGGGCACATCACCGTGTGCGATGCCGATTACGTGGACATCAGCAACCTGCAGCGCCAGATTGCCCATCGCAGCGATGCAATCGGTCGCAACAAGGCCGAGTCAGCGGCCGCAGCGATGCGCGCGATCAATCCCGACATATACGTGCAAGTGTTGATGCAACGCCTGGCAGGCGCTGCATTGGCAGCCCAGGTCGCAGCTGCCGATGTGGTGATAGACGCCAGCGATAACTTTGCTACGCGCCATGCCGTGAATCGCGCCTGCGTGGAACACCACAAACCTTTGGTCTCAGGCGCTGCGCTAGGATTCGACGGCCAGGTCACGGTATTCGATCTGCGCTACGCCAATAGCCCTTGCTATCATTGTCTTTATCCCGATACCGGCAGCAGTGACGAAATGCGCTGTGCAGAAAATGGCGTGTTCTCGCCGCTGGTAGGGATGATCGGTACGGTGCAGGCTGCCGAAGCGCTCAAATTAATGTGTGGCGCAGGTGAATCGCTCAATGGCAGGCTGTTGTTGCTCGACGCCCTCAACATGCAGTGGCGCAGTGTCCATTTGCAAAAAGATCCAGGCTGCAGGGTATGCGGGACTTTGCGTTAGACTTTCGCCTTCAGGTCAGCGCTTAACAATGCCCATTGCGTCGTGAATGCTTCGGCAGGGAGGCGCTTGAATCCACTTTTGGCGAATTGATGCCAGCGTCCGATTACAAAGCAAAGCAGCAGATTGCCCGCTGCCGTCGTATCCAACTCGGCACGGGTATTGCCATTCCCGGCGGCGATACGCAGGCACTGGCGCAAGGTGGCTTCCAGACGGTCATGCAATTGATTGATGCGCGCCTGCAGACGATCATTTTCATTGACCAGCGCATCGCCAATCAACACGCGCGTCATACCCGGATTTTTTTGTGCGAAACCAAGCAGCAGCGAAAGAATGGCCTCGACCTGACTGAGCCCGCTTTGCTGGCTACCGGTGATTTTATTGACTAACCCAAACACTGACTGTTCGATGAATTCAATCAGCCCCTCGAACATCTGCGCCTTGCTGGCGAAGTGACGGTACAGCGCGGCTTCGGACACATCGAGCCGGGCAGCCAGCGCGGCAGTGGTGATTTTTTCGCCACCGGGTGTTTCCAGCATGGCCGCCAAGGTTTGCAGGATTTGAAGCTTTCTTTCTCCGGGTGCTGGCACGCCGCCTCCCTAATGAATTTATTGTTTAAATCGCACCGTGTAACCCGGGCGCTGGTTGTGATGTCGTCCGCTTCCGCGCAAACAATGTGCTCTACGCCGACGCCGAATTTTACCTGACTTAAATGCGCGCTGGCTGGAAAAAACGATTACATGGTTGCCCGTTGATAAGCGCTGCCCCGCCCTGATTGAAAGACAGTGGTAGTCGCGACCGATCAGGCCTTGAGCACAGCGATTGTGCCGTTACACCAGCGCCACTTCGGCTTTGGAACGCCATGGAGTGCATCCGCTTGTACGGATGGTCAGATTTCTGGGGTGGCCCTTAGGATGCAGCTGAACACGGCATAAAAATAAGCCTGCATTTACGCGGGCTTATGGACTCAGGTGCTATTGGATGAGTAAATGGTGGGTCTGCACGGGCTTGAACCGCGGACCAAGGGATTATGAGTTCCTTAAATCGCCTTTTTTCATAAAATAAACTATATTATTCAGTGACTTATAAGTTATAAAATTGCACATGTGATTGCACATCATGCCCCGTGTGCAAAACTTTTGCATACGGGATTTGAAGGGCAAAAATCAGTAAATCGGTCGTTCATTTTGAGCAAATTTTATCCTGTGCTTAGCGATAGGGTAGATTCAGTATCCGACAATGCGGGGCGAAATTCTTCCGGTTTTTCGTCTTCCATCGAACGCCACGCATCCTGCCTGTTTTCATCAGGGCTTGGGAGGTGCATCCCATTAATCAACGGGTTTGAGTTGCTGCCTTGGTAGACAATGTTGCCATTAAGCAGCGTTTTTTGCGCGCGGTTTTCCTGGCATTTTCTGCAAAGGCACAAAGACGGGCAACGCAGACCGGTTTACCAAAAAATCGGACAAACGGTAAAAATCCAGCGTTGCCAGAAAGCTTTGACATGCCTCGGTGAGGGCGGTCTTGAGTCTGCAGGACGGGTGCAAAGAACAGCTTTGCTTGCTAGGATCAAAACATTCCGCAATATCGGAAATCGCTAACATCGACTATATCTAATTACAGTATTGGCAGAGATTATTGAAAACAGGAGAGATCGCCGGGCAGGTAAGGATAAGGTCACCGCGTTCTAATCCAGAGTCAATAGCACCATTACGAAAGAAATGGAATGTTGATACGAACAATGGCGTTCTCCAGTTTATTTATTTTCGCTTATTCTTCGTGCGGGGCTCAGGAATTAAGCCTGCTGGCGGGTGCGTTACAGGCTTCCGGTTCCCACGATTCATACTCTTGGGAACTGGATTACCGTCAAGGGCTGAGCGAAAATACGGCGTTTACACTGTCCTGGCTAAACGAAGGACACATCCCCCATCACCACCGCGATGGACAGAGCGCACAAATCTGGGTGCGTACTAATGTGTTCGATCGGCGTTTATCACTAGCGGCTGGTATCGGGCCTTATTTTTATTACGATACGACCGGTATCGGAGCCGGGTATAGCGATAAGCACGGTTGGGGAACCCTATCCAGCCTGGCTGCTATCTATTACGCGAAGAACGGATGGATTTACGAGTCTAGGCTGAATCGTGTTGTTGCCGTTAATAGCATCAATACGACATCCATATTATTTGGAATTGGCTATCAACTGGAACATTCATCTGCCCCTGGCGCTTCCGCAGTGTCGCCACCTCAAACCGAGAAAACGACAACGAATCAGATCACGTTATTTCTCGGCCAGACTATCGTCAACAGTTTTGAATCACAACGTGATACGGCACGCGCCGTCGAGTTTCGACATGGCATATCGCCTCATTTGGGCTGGTCCGTCAGCTGGTTGAACGAAGGTGATGCCCGCTTGATCCGCCGCAATGGTGTGATCGGCCAAGTGTGGCTGGTGCATGAATTCTTTGATAGGCGATTCGCACTGGGTGCAGGTCTGGGTCCATACTTCAGTATTGACCGCTATCGCGCACCGCAATCAGGCGAGGCAAACAATATTACGGTTTCCGCCATTGTCACTGCCACGGCAGCCATGCGTTTGAGCCCGCACCTGTATCTGCGTACTTCATGGAATCGCATAGCCAGCAACTACAATCGTGATACCGATGTGATTCTGATGGGACTGGGTTATAGTTTCTGACCGTAGATCGGCGTCAATTGTAGGCGAGCCTGGTTTGCCGGGAGCCTTCTCGACGTGGCCATTGGTTCAGAACCGGAACGGAACCGGGTCTTTCGTTATCGCATTTTGAATCGCCCCGGCTTCACTGGACATTTTGAGCCGCTCGAAATATTGTCTTCGTGCTCTGAGCTTCCCTCGGTTTTTCGTCTGCTAAAGGTCGGGGGAAGCTCAATACCTGGCAGGGCTAAAAACAGTCCCGCACCGAGGGCGAGACCCGCAAAAAATTTGCTGTGATATTTTCATGATCATGCTCCTGTACTCAGGGTTATTTATCCGACCAACAAACATCTGTTTGCTGACTGATTCATACCAGAACGAGATGAACCATGGCTGAAGCATATGAGCATGGCGACGCGAAAGGGGTATCGGTTTGTTACTGGTTGTTACTCCATCGGATCGACTTGATCCTGCCAAGTGAGATTGGACTCCGAATAGTTGGCGAAACCTGCGTGGGTGGCAAGGGAGGCGCGGAGCGCTAAAACAGTGTTCTGGTCAGATTGATAGCTAAGGATGCTCTGAACAACCCGCAGACCCATTCGGCGCCAGGCAAACAAAGCACGGGAAATTACGCGCAAGCTTCGTATGGCGGTCTATTCTGCCTGAATGAATCTCTTCCCCACACTGGCTTTATTGACTGCCGCGGTATTGCTGGTGCCGCTGTTCCGGCGCGCGGGACTGGGATCGGTGCTGGGTTATCTGGTGGCAGGTGTGGTGATCGGGCCGTATGGCCTGCGCTTCATTGGCGATCCGGATGCGGTGCTGCGCATTGCCGAGCTGGGCGTCACTCTGCTGATGTTCCTAATTGGCCTGGAATTACAGCCAAGGCGGCTATGGGCGCTCAAGCGCGAGGTGTTTGGACTGGGCTTGCTGCAAGTAGGCAGCGTTGCCGCGGTGGCCGGGCTGATTGCCCATCTGCTGGAGTTGTCGGTGCTGGCTGCGGCGGTGGTGGGAGTAGCGCTGGCGATGTCGTCTACTGCCTACATACTTCCGCTGCTGGCCGAACGGCGCGAACTGACCAGCCGCGTCGGACGTGAGTCCTTTTCCATCCTGCTGTTTCAGGATGTGAGCGTGATTCCGATTCTGGTGCTCCTGGCGCTACTCGGCGCGGGCAATGCAGCGCCGCCCGGCTGGCCCGCGCTGGTGGCTTTGCTGATGCTGGCGCTGGCGGGGCGGACAGTGCTGCGCTGGGTGTTCAGCTATGTGGCGCGCTTTGCCGGGCAATCCGGGCGCGAGCTGTTTACCGCAGCGGCCTTGTTGGCTGCGGTGGGCATAGCGGCGGGGCTGGAAGCCTTGCATCTGTCTGCTTCTCTCGGAGCGTTTCTGGCGGGTGTATTGCTCGCCGACTCGGAGTTTCGTCACGAGCTGGAGGCATCGATAGAGCCGTTCGAGACCCTGTTGCTGGGGCTGTTTTTCATGGCGGTCGGCATGGGTATCGACCTTCAGCTTGCCGCGCACGTGCCGTGGCAGGTATTGGGGCTGGGACTGGGGATATTGCTGCTCAAGGGGCTGGTGCTGTACATCGCGCGTCGCGGCGTCGGTGCGCCGGATGAGCTTGCCCGCCCGCTGTCGGTAATGCTGGCTACCGGGGGCGAGTTTGCTTTTGTGCTGTTTGGCGTCGCGGTAAGTGCGCAACTGCTGGCACCGCAGCAGGGTGCGTTGCTGACACTGGGGGTGGCGGTTTCCATGGCGCTGGCGCCATTTCTGCTCAAGGCGCACGACCGCCTTGAGCGCAGCCTGGCAGCACGTCACGCGCCGCCTTACAGTACCATCGACGACCCAGGCAAGAGCGTGGTGATAGCCGGTTTCGGCCGCGTGGGTCAGGTTGTGGGACGTATGCTCAACGCCCGCAATATCGAATACACCGCGCTCGACATCAGCCCGGAGCAGGTCGATTTTGTGCGCCAGTTCGGCAACAAGGTGTATTACGGGGACGCAGGCAAACTCAGCCTGCTGAACGCGGCCAAAGTTGAAAATGCGCGCCTGTTTGTACTGGCCGTCGATGACGTTGAGGCATCCATGCGCATTGCCCAGCTGATGCGCCGCCACTACCCGCAGGTGCCCATTCTGGCGCGAGCCCGCAATCGCAATCACTATATGCGGCTGCGCGAACTGGAAATCGACATGGTGGAGCGTGAAACCTGGGGCTCCAGCGTGGAGATGGGCAAACTGGCGCTGCGTAGCCTCGATCCGACACAGAATGTCGACCGTCTGGCCGAGTTGTTCGTTCGCCATGACAAGGCGCTGCTTGAACGTCAGCAGGCCGTGCTCAACGACCAGCCTGCGCTGATTCAGGTATCAAAAAATGCACGCGCCGAGCTGGCGGATATCATGCAAAGCGACGCCGAAGAAGGCGTTGGGCTGGATCGCGACAGCCATTAGCGCGCGCAGATATAGCCGTGAAGGATAAGCTTTGTTGTGTTGCGTCCCAGGCTAAGCCATTTTGCTTTGAAATTTGTATTAAACATTGACCCGCCTCCGTGACTGCAAGCTAATGACCTATCATGACTGATGCCTTGTTTGGTGGGTCATTTAGAAATACACAAGACGGGTCAATCAGGTGAATCGCCCCAGCTTTTCCAGATACTTCATGAGCCTTAAACTGAGGCCCACCAGGAGGTGTCATGAGCAAGCAGAAGAGTTCAAGATTGAAGCCGTCAAACAGGCGACTGAGCGGCAACATCCGGTTGCCGAAGTAGCGCACCGGCCTGG